>Ga0209353_10000675_pt1 | contig 20428 bp, 35 predicted proteins | sample LauGreSpBDMM15SD_2_FD_187561 | JGI IMG/M metagenome (GOLD analysis project Ga0209353, IMG submission 187561) | Freshwater lake microbial communities from Lake Michigan, USA - Sp13.BD.MM15.SD (SPAdes) (version 2) | ecosystem: Environmental > Aquatic > Freshwater > Lake | place: Lake Michigan...
ATGCTCAAATGGATATGTTTATTCATCTTAATAATTTGCCATATGGTTTAGAATATCTTGAAAAACGACAAAGTGCAGAAGATTTTTCACAACAATACTACAACGAAACCTTTGGAGGAGGTGAGCAATGACAAACAATAAACAACAAACGGCAGTAGAGTGGTTCATTGAAGAACTTGAATACAAGGGAGATTTGCGAGAAACTGCATCAATTAGAAACATTCAATTAAACATTGATACATCTGATTATATGGAATTGAAAGTACAAGTCAAAGAAATGGAAATTGCGGGAAAGGAAATGAGTTATGACGAAGGCTATGCGGAAGGTTATAAACGGGCATTGGAATTGATTGAGTGGTACATCAAAAACCACATTAGTGGAATGCCACAAGACCATATTGGTAAAGCCAACAAAAAGGTAGATGAGTAATGCTAGAAGATATTATTAACCCAACACCAGCTAGGCAGCTGATTAATGATTTTTATTATCAGTTGCCTAACAATGGTTCTTTAAAAGAAGGACTACTAAGCTGTGAGAGAAGATATAATGAAGCAATTATTTGTGCTTTAATTTGCATAGACAAGATGATAATGATTGCTCCTTGGGGAGGTATTATTGATAATGAAGTTGAAGATGATTCTAAAGAATATTACATGAAAGTAAAAGAAGAACTAATACAGATTAGAGATGATAAAATGGAAATATAAACCAGCAGGTAATTGCCCGGTACAGGCAGAAGGATGGTTCTTAGGACATTATTTTTACTTTAGAGCTAGAGGTGAATGTGCAACTATTGAATTTGCTAAGACTGAAGAAGATCAAGAAGCAGATATACTTAGTGCTTTTTATGTCTTATCTGAGACAGAAGAGTATATGGCCGGTTGGTTACCTAAATGGATATGCAGATTGCTAATCTACAAAGGATGTATTAAATTTATACTTAAACATAAATCAAATGAGTAAATTATGACACCTAAAGAGACAGCTGAACGTTTATTTAAAAGATATATCTACATAATGGGATATTATCATGAGCAAGATGCAAAAAAATATGCATTGATTACTGTTGATGAGATATTAAATGTGATTGATAATTTTGAAATGATTTATTGGGAAAATGTAAAACAAGAAATAGAAAAACTATGAGCAAGATAAAACAAACTAAAATACCAATGCTAATGACTACAGATAATGTACTTAAGGTTGCTGTTCAGCAAGGAGTAATTGAGGATGATTATAACTGGAAGTTAGTTAGAGAACGTGATGGCTTAGTTAACCAGTCTAAAGAAATTCTTTGGTTAGAGTTTGATGAGAAAGGTAACTTTAAAGAGAAACATGATGAGCCTGCTATAGGACGTGGATTACTTATGTCTCCTTTTAATCCTTACTTTACTTGGCAGACAACTTCTGTCACAGAAATCTATGAGCAGAAAGAAAACTATCTTAAATTTAAAACAGGTAATAGCATTTATGAACTATGGAAACTAAAAAACGATTAACAAGAGAACAAAAGAAAGAACAAGCATTAATTGACTTAGTCAATCAGATGTTTATTATTGCTGGTCATAATGTAACCTATGATGATATTTTAGATAAAGAGAATTGGTTTCAAGAATATACAATGACCGTTGAACAAGCAGAAGAATTAAAAGAATGGGGTATTGCTTATTTACGCAAAAACTTAAAATTAAATAAAGTAATGGCAGAGCGTCAAATGACTTGGTTTAATTTTCAATGGGGTTTAAGGTACAGTAACTGGGAAGAATATAATAAAGATAAAATATGAAAGAACAAGATATAATTAATTTAGGATTTGAGAAGGAGTTTGGTGAGAACAATAGTTTTTATTACTATACATTAAATATTGGTAGTGATTATACACCACTATGTTTAATATCTAATGCAAATGATGATACTGTAGATGAAAACTGGTGGTATGTTAGCATACTTAACTATGAGTCTATTAAGTTTAAAGAGCGAGATAATCTAAGAGATTTTATATATCTTTTACAAAATCTTTAACTATGAAAATCTTTGTATTTAAATTGGTCTTATTAGTTACCCTGTTCTTTCTTGGATTTGTTGGCCTGATTGTAAATATCATGTACCTCTTTACGGAAGCATTTGATAATATTATAAATAAGTTATGTACTAAAATAGAAGATAAAGTAGATAGCTTATGACTGAATTAAAACTAAATCTGCAGGGTTGTACACCCAGGCAGTATGCTGCACTTATTTTAAGGGATGATTTAGGATATACTCACGGTAAAGGTGGTGTAAGAATGGAGATTGATAGATCTGCATTTGCTAGTTTATATCAGAGAGCAAGAATTAAAAATGAGAAGTATGAAAGACCTTTACAAGAAGAACAGATGTAATGTGTGTAGGGTAAGTATACCTGATAAGGATTTATTTTGTGAGAAATGTAACAAATTACCTTATTACCCTGATAAATACGTATCATCAGAAGAAAGACTACTTGGTATCACAGAAGATAACAGTGAGTTTTATACTATGGATGATGACTAAAACAACTAACTATGAAGACAAGAATTATTTTTATTATTTTATCACCCCTAATGTTGTTAGGATTAACACAACTATCTGTTAAAACATATAAATTTCAAAGACTGCGTAAATTATATGTAGAGAAATATACTAATTACAGAGATAAAGGTTTGGTTAAAGACTCATACTGTGAGTACTATATACAAGCCTTTAGTGAATTTAGAATTTGGATGTTTAAAGAGTTTATGTTTAAAGGACACTATACCATTAAGCATTTCTTTGAAGATACCTATGTATATAAGAATATGTCTGCTTATTACATAAAAGAGTCCGGGGATGTGCCATTTATACCAGAATTAAATGATATAATGACCTACTGGAAAACACACAGACAATCAAAAACTTAGGGGGTAGAAATATCCCCTTTATTTTTTATATTTGAAGACTATGACAAATACACAATTAGTGATTGCGGAAGTATGTGATGAGATTAAAGAGTTGCTTTTAGAGAAGAATAGAAAGTATGGCGATTCAGCTATAAATCCTATTAGAATACTATCTAAAAGTAGTAATACAGAACAGATACTTGTTAGGATTGATGACAAACTTAACAGGATTAAAAATATGCAATCTGATGAAGATGAAGATGTCATTACTGATCTAATTGGATATTTGGTGTTATATAAAGTTGCAAAAAAACTTACTAATAATTAATTTTAAAATATTCTAGGCAGATTATATATCAATAACTTACAAAGACATGAAGAAAAAAACAAATACATTAATCTTATGAAAATAGTTTGTATATCTGACACACATACCATGCATGAAGATGTTAATCTTCCTAATGGTGACATTTTAATACATGCCGGTGACTTTAGTAATAAAGGAGGAAAGAGTGATGTAGAAGACTTCTTTGGATGGTTAATGAGGATGAAACCTAAGTATAGGTATATAATATTCATTGCCGGTAACCATGATAAATCTTTTGATGAGAAATATGGTACTATGTCGGATTGGTTAGCAGAAGGTATAGCAGAGTTAGAACAGAATAATATCTATTACTTAAAGGATGATCTTATTGAGTTAGAAGGTATTAGATTCTATGGTATGCCTTGGACACCATGGTTTTTTGGAGATACTTGGGCCTTCAATAAAAAATTAGGACCTGATATGCAAGAAGTTATAGATATGATTGAACCATGTGATGTATTAATTACACACGGGCCACCATTGTATACCGGAGACTTAGCAGCAAATAATGGACAATTTGTAGGCTGTCCTCACTTAAAAGAGAAGATAGAAGAGATACAACCAAGATTACATGTTTGTGGACATATACATGAGGGTAGTGGAGTACAGTTAGTAGATAGATGTATACATGTTAATGCCTCACAACTTAATGAGCACTACGAAGTAGTTAATGAACCATACATAATTGATTTACCATAATGAAAATTGAAAGCACTTATTACAACTTCTTTAGAAAGAAGGTAGGACAAAGAAATTATCCTTACGTATTTTTTTATCCATTTCCATTTATTGCAATATCTAGAACTGGTGTAACATACAAGTTTAGTATAACGCTAGGATGGTTATTCTGGACAGCTTATTTAAAATTTAAATGACAAAAAGAGACCAAGTACAACAAAATGCTTTAATAGAAGTAATTAAATATAAAAGAAGTAGCGCTGTAATGAGCATGGGTTCCGGTAAAACTAAACTGGGCCTAATGCACATGCAGTACTATTTACATGACCAAAGTAGGTATTTAGTAGTAGCACCAAAAAGATCTATCTTCCAATCTTGGATAGATGATTGTAAGAAATTTGAGTGTGAAGAGTTACTAGAGCACATTACTTTCACAACATACTTATCTTTAGGTAAGAACAAAATAGATTATGACTGTGTGTATCTTGATGAGATGCATAGTTTATTAGATAGTCACTTAGAGTGGCTTGATACTTACCGTGGTAGAATACTAGGCTTAACCGGCACACCTCCTAAAAGAGGCGCTAAAGCTGATATAGTATACAAGTATTGCCCAGTTAAGTTTACATACAGTGTAGACACCGCAATTGATGATAAAATTCTTAATGACTATGAGATACATGTGCATACAATGCCTTTGGATACTAGAAATACAATTAAGAAAGAATCTAAAAAGACGGGTACATGGTATACATCAGAGTATAAACAGTATAGTTTCTGGAATAATAAGTTACAAAATGCTACCAGTGATAAAGAACTACGGTTCTTAAGAATCATGCGCATGAAAACACTTATGAGCTTACCAAGTAAAGAAGCATATACTACTAAACTTATGAATAGTACTGATAATAAATGTATAGTGTTTGCTAATACAAAAGAACAGGCCGATAAACTTTGCAAGTATAGCTATTATTCCGGGAATAAAAAATCTGAGGAGAATCTTCAGAAATTTAAAGATGGTACCATAAATAGTCTAAGCTGTGTACTACAACTTAATGAAGGTATTAATATCCCTAATCTTAAAGAAGGTATTATCCTACATAGTTATAGTAATGAGCGCAAGTCTAATCAGCGTATAGGTAGATTATTAAGACTGAATCCGGATGATACATCTATTATCCATGTACTATGCTATAGTAATACTATAGATGAGACATGGGTGAAAGAAGCACTCTCTGATTTAGATCAAAGTAAAATTACCTGGAAGAATATTAATCAGTTAGAGTTAGAGTTATGAAAGTATTCACAACAACATTAGTTAAGAAAGATGGCAAGTTAGATTTTAATAATGATGCCGTCAAAAAAGTGTATAATAGTTTTGTTGGAGTAGTACCGGATGGTTTTACTGTTAATGTAATCTTTGAATTAAATGGCCCCAAAGCTACACTTGCTCAAATCTCTAAAGTGCATGCTGCATGTAGAGAGATAGCAGTATTTACGGGACATAACTTTGAAGATGTAAAGTTATTAGTTAAAGAAAAAGCAGGACTTATTATAAAAAATAATAGTGATGGGAACACCACCACTATTATAAAGTCCTTTGGAGATTGCTCTAAGGAAGAAATGAGCCAAGCAATACAGGTTACCGAAGAATTGTGTGCAGATATGGGTATTGGATGTTAGTCCAAAATATCTGTAGACTCTAAAGTTTCTCCTTCTTGTGTAGGATTAACCATTTCTTCTGCGTCTTTCTGCATTTCTTCAACACTCTTCATTTCAGTAAGGTTGTTTTCTTTAGCAGTTCTTTCAATATCATTGATAAGAATTGCTAAAGTTTCATAATGAAACTCCCATGCCTCTGAATGAGTTTGGCTTTTAATTTTCTCACCAGCAGCTTGAATCTCTTCTTTAGAGATGTCTTTCAACATGTGTACTAATAAAGATTGTACACGGGTTAAGAAAGCGCCATTAACTTTGATTTCTACAATAGTAGACAACGGTAGTACTTCAACTAATTCTGACATAACATGCAAATATAAGATTATGAACAACGTACAACAAATAAATATACAAGAAATACAAAAAAAATTAGTAGATAGTATTAATCATACAGACTGGTATGGTTTGTTAAACCATTTCATCACCAAAAGTGAGTTTCAGGAAATACTTGAAGAGTTATTATTTCAGGTAGAAGAGGGTAAAAGATTTGTACCAAAGATTAAAAACACACTTAATGCTTTTAAAGAATGTAGTTTTAAAGACTTAAAGGTTGTAATTATTGGTCAAGATCCTTATCCGTGGTTATATAAAAATCATCCTGACGGTACTGTAGCAGATGGACTAGCATTTAGTTGTGGTCATAGTATGAAAGTACAACCATCATTGCAGTATATGTTTGATGCTTTAGGTAAAGCTGAAGAAGATAGAAATCCGGATTTAAAGTATCTAGCACACCAAGGTGTATTGTTATTAAACAGCGCATTTACTGTAGAAGTAAATAAGCCGGGCACTCATTATCACATATGGAAACCATTCATGAATATTATTCTTGATGCTATATGTCATAATAAATCAGAAATTGTATTTATATTGCTAGGGAAAGTAGCACAGCAGTTTGAAGATATGATCACTGAAGATAATTTAATACTAAAAGCTAGCCATCCAGCAAGTGCAGGATATAGTAAAGGTGTTTGGGATTGCAGTGATGTCTTTAATAAAACTAATGAGTATCTTTTAGAAAGAGATAAAACTATAATACAATGGTAAGAGATTTTATTGACACGGTAATCTGTACTTATATACGTAAGAAGTACAAAGAAAAAAACCCGGCTGTTGTGGCCAGGTTTCTTAAGTTAAAGTATGGTGTATCTTGTTCTGTTGATGTAATCAACAATAGATACAATTTAGAAAAATGCTTTCTTGAGTCTGAATCCAACGTAAAGAACAATAGCTAATAGAAGACCGTAGAGCTCTGCTTTTAATTTTTTAACATCAGAGCTCTTATCTTTTATAATAAACTCTTGTTCTTTAATGGTGCTATCCTTAAGACGGATATCATTCTCTAATACAGACTCATAAGATTTATCTCTTAGTTTCTGTGTAATAGTATTATTCTTTACAATAGTCTGAGTTTTTTCAGGACAAAATGCTGAAACAGCACCATTATGTATTGTAATTCTTACATCACCAACTGTAGTATCTAGATTAACACCTTTTAAACCATCATGAATAACCGTGGTTTGTTTTACGGTATCAATAGTTGTAAGAGTATCAATACTAGTAACAGTGTCAATAATGGTATCAACAACACATAGCTTTCTTCTGAAGAACTCTTCCTTGGTGTTGCTGATATGTTTTTCCTTGAAGGCAAGTTTAACCGGATTACATGCTAATAATGTAATTGCTAATAAGATTGATAATTTGTATTTCATAAATGGTTTTAAATGTTGACAGGACGAAGTTGTGATTTTAGATCACATATTTCTTCGTGTTTAGCAAAGGGTATAAAGAATGGTAATGTCTTATCCTCTTTGATTGGCTCATTAGAAGCTTTCTTAAAGTATGTACCTTTAATCAAAGCTATATCACGCTCTAATGACTCTATTCTTGCTTGTTGTGAACTTGATACCTCTAAAAGGCGCTTAACATCACGCTTCATTTCTTGAAGATCAGTCCATATCATCATACCTAAAACTGATAGGATTGCAGGGCTGGCCCAGATCTTAATTTTATCTATGATGTTAATTGTAGGCATAACTTAAAAAAGGTTAGCCTCTCCCTGAAGAACCTTATCTACATTGATCTGCAGACAGGGAGAGGTATCACCCAAAAAACTTAAACAGTTAACACTATGATAGATAGAAGCTTTCAAAATATACGCAGATTTATAGATAAGACATTGTTTATATTCCGGTAGTATGCTTTATATTTGTACCCCTATTATTAATATACACACCATACATGAAAGAAACAACAAAAAATAAAGATGTAGAAGAACTTATTTCTAAGTTTAAAAAAAAGATTTTTGCTAGTCATGGTATTAAGCTAACTATACTAACACCAGCTGATGATATTTATAGATTAACCATACCAGAAACAGCTAGTATTGTAAACAAACACTTACTTAAGTACAATTTCAACAACAAGAAGAAGTCTGTTGACTTACAAAATAAAAGCAGGAGAGATGATAGAGTATTACATCACCAAGTATTCTGTAAAATTTGTAAGGACATGAACTATACTCTTACAGAGATTGGTAGATACTTAGATAAAGATCACAGTACAATTATTTACTCAATAAGACGGGCCACAGATATGATATACATTAATGACAATAGGTTCTTAACTGTATACAATTCTGTAAAAAAACAAGTAATTAATCAATTAGAAAATGGAAGAGATATTCAATATACTACTGAAGAGGGGAATGACTCCAAATCAGCATTACATGTTACACTGTCTGAAGCATAGTGTAAAAACAACGGGGATTAACCCGTATGCTGAAGCAAGAGAGTTAAAGTTCAAAGGCCTAGTTAATGATAAATATGAATTATCTGATACAGCTAATGAAATTTTAGAGGAGATAGAAGAATTCTTTTCTATACAGAAAGAAAAAGTATTAATTACAGTAGCCGGCAATGATTTTAAAGAGAATATTGTAAAGTATTTAGAATTATTCCCAAAACGTAAATTACCTAGCGGGAAACTTGCTAGGTCAGACAAGAAAAACATAGAGAGTAATTTTAAATGGTTCTTTAAGACCTTTGAATACACTTGGGAAACTGTTCTTACAGCTACTGCACACTATGTGGATGAGTATGAAAAGAAAAATTATCTCTACATGCAAACATCACAGTACTTTATTAGCAAAACACAACCGGATAAATCCAAAATGTCTGAGTTAGCTAATTATTGTTCTATGATTATTGAAGGTACAGATATGAATGATGATAACCATTTTAAAGAAAGAGTAGTATGACAAAAGAGTTATGGATTCCTAGAAAAGAAGGCTTTAAAAAAGCTTTAGAGTACATGCAGGGTAGATCTGATGGGATTATTAAATCCATACAGACACCGTGGGCTAAATTTAATGACGCTACTACTAATGGTATAGAATGGAACACATTAAATGTGATTGGTGGAAGACCTGGTGCTGGTAAAACTTTAATTAAAGATCAGATTATCAGGGAAGCCTTTGCTCTTAACCCAGATACTCAGTTTAGAGTATTGGAGTTTAGTTTTGAGATGATCATGCAAACCTCTTGTTTAAGAGATTTTAGTGCAAGCTTAGGTAAGAGTTATAAGTATCTATGTAGTGCTGAAGGTAACAAGTTAACAAGGGAAGAGATTGTACAGTGTTATGACCTGGCTAAAACTAAAGTTAATTACCCAATAGATACAGTAGAGCAACCCTGTACTGTAAATGAAATGCGGGATATTATTGACAAGTATATCAATGAGTATCAGACAAAAACAATTATCACATTGGACCACAGTATTCTATTAAAGAAAGCGCCTTATCACAGAGACAAGTATGAAATGCTCTATGAGTTTGGTGAGATGCTTACTGAGATAAAAAGGATTTACCCAATTACTATGATTGTACTAAGTCAGTTAAATAGAAGTGTAGAGTCTCCTGAAAGGAATGAAGATGGTAAGTATGGTAATTACATACTTGACTCTGATATCTTTGGTGGTGATGCATTGCTACAACATGCTGATTTAGTAGTAGGATTAAATAGACCCGCAAAGCAAAAGATTAAATTTTATGGACCTGATAGATATATCATTGAAGATGATAAGACTCTAGTTATGCATTTTCTTAAAGCAAGAAATGGTGATAACCGGATGTCTTTTTTTAAGGCCCAGTTTGAAAAAATGAGTGTGATAGAAATGGAGACACCCGCAACACAAGAAAGAAGAATAAAAACAACATGATAAGCACTAAATCAACACAAAAACTTACATCAGAGGAAAGAAAGAAAAGGATCCAAGACTTGTATGAATTCCAAATGGAAAAATTCATGCAGGAAGGTGTATCTGAACCTTTATTTATTCCTAAAATGGCCTATAAACCGGCTACAAAAGATGAGAAACACATTACATTCTTTGCATCTGAGTTAGAGAGAGCAGAGTATTATGATGTCCCTAAAAATGTATACACTGAATTTATCAGTAGTGAGTACATTCCTGAAGATGCTAAACGCACATTATACAAATGGATATTTAATCCCCACTGGAGAACAGAGTATGATGTAATTGAGGCCACAGAAAGTATTCAAGAGAGATACATGATTCCTGTATCAGAACTTAGAATTGTGCAACAGGCTGCTGAACTAAAAGAAATTAAATTGCCAAGTCTAGACTTAGGTCCTACAGATGAGCCCTTTAATATGCTTACAATTAGGGATCTTGCTGCTATTATGCTTAAGAAACCTGTTAGTAACAAGCAATGGTTAAATGAAATTATAAAACTAAAATAATATGGCACAAAGCATCTTAGTAATCGCAGAGAGCGGTGCAGGTAAAAGCACAAGTATTGCAAACCTGGACCCAGCACAAACATTTATTGTAAATGTAGCAAACAAACCCCTTCCCTTTAAAGGATGGAAGAACAAGTACAAAATTTGGAGTAGAGAAGATCAGTCTGGTAACATGTACACTAGAGCCGGTGCTAAAGAAATTGAGGCCTGTCTTAAGTATGTAAGTGAGAAGAGACCTGAGATTAAGAATATCATCATTGATGATTTTCAGTACATGTCAGCATTTGAGTATTTTGATAGAGCAGAAGAAAAGGGTTTTGAGAAATTCACTAGTATTGCTAAGAGCATTGCAACTATTGCAAAACTTCCAACTACACTACGTGAAGACTTATATGTATTCTTTTTAACACATGCAGAAGAGTCTCAAGACTTAGAAGGCAGAAGAAAGTTTAAGGCCAAGACAATTGGTAAATTAGTAGATAACAGTTTAACTTTAGAGGGATTATACTCTATAGTTTTATTTGGTAAAGTAAAGAAAGACAAAGACAAAGATGGTGCTATGAAGTATGTATTTGAAACACAGAACAACGGTGAGAATACATGTAAGTCACCAGCCGGTATGTTTGAGTCCTTTGAGATTCCTAATGATTTAGAATTTGTAAAACAAGCAATAATTAACTACGAAAATTAATAACTATGATTAGCACTAAAGACGTGCAAGCTACGAGTAGCTCGCCAAAGAAAACCCTGAGCCCCGGTGAACACACCGTGAAGATTAACTCTATTTCATTAGAGAGTGTAAGTTACAAAGCAGGTGCTTATCACCTGATTTTGAATGTAGAAGGACCTGATATGGGTGCTTCATTTGAAGGATTCTTAGTAGACAAAGACAAGCCAAATGGTGCCCGTTACAAAGGTCAGATTGGTAAAGTTAAGTTTGGCTTTTATCCTTTCTCTGATGGTGAAACAAAGACCGGTATCAAGATTAGCCGTGACTTAAGTATTTTACGTGCAATACAGCAGTTATGTATTGCTGGAAGTAAACTTGAGTGGTTTGAAGAAGCAGATGGTAAGTTTGCCACTATTGAGGATTTTGTTAAAGCAGCTAACGTTGTTATTGCAGATGACTCATTGTTTAACATGTGTATCAATGGTAAAGAGTATGAAAAGAATGGTTACATCAACTATGATTTGTTCTTGCCAAAGTCTAGCAAAGAGGCGTATGCATTGGAATCAGCTACTGCAACTTCAAGCAGATTAATCTCTTACAACCCTGAGTTACATATCAAGAAAGTTAAAGTGGAAAATGTAGAATCATTTGGTGATTCTAATCCATTCAAGACTGAAACTGATACATCTACAGGATTTGAGTTTTAAGTTTTAAAGTTTATTATATAAAAGGGGGATTATATGGTCCCCCTTTTTTATTATTGCAGTTATGATTAGTACAAAGATTCTAATTCCGGATATAAAATCAGTACCTGTAACATGGGTATTTGAGCATTATTGTAAATTAGATCAGAAGTTAACTGGTCAAGATATTAAAATAAAGTCCGTCTTTAATCCTAGTGAAAGAACTCCTAGTATGTGTATCTACTTTAAACAAGAGAAGAATAGATATCAGTACAAAGATTTCTCAACAGATAATGGCGGTGATTGTATTGACTTAGTACAGAAGATGCTTGGTATAGATACCCGGTTAAATACTATGCACAAACTTGTAAGAGATTACAATGAGTTTGTATTGCATAATAACGGGGGATATGATCTACAGGTGTTTAAACAGTACAATAAATACAAAATTGATAGATATGAGGTTAGGCAATGGAATACACTAGATAAAAGCTATTGGGGTAAATATGGTATAGGTTCTAGAATGCTAGAGCACTATAATATAAAACCTTTAAGTAGTTACAGTATGTTTAAAGAAGAGGATGGTATATATAAAGTCTTAAATATTGAGGGCTCTAATATATATGGTTACTTCAAGAAAGATGGTACACTAGTTAAAATTTATCAGCCTAAAGTTCAGAAGAAGAAATTCTTAAAAGTAAAAGATTACATACAGGGTAGTGAGCAACTATCCGGTAGTACCTCATTAGTGATTGTATCCTCTCTTAAAGATGGTATGTGTTTAAAGAAGATGTACCCAAATATAGATTTTCTGGCACCAGATTCTGAGAATACAATGATTAAGAAAGAATATCTAGATAGTATTAGTAGCAACTATAAAAACTGCGTTATACTATTTGATAATGATGCTGCCGGTAACATAGCCACAATAAAATATTGTAGTCAATTTAATTATTTAAAATCTTTATATTTGCCTTTCTCTAAAGACATCTCTGATTCTGTAAAGGATCATGGGTATCAAAAGATAAAAGAATATTTAGATAATAATTATGACAACATTTATTATTTCTGGTAACACCCCTTCTAGTAAGAATGGCCGAGTATGGACAGGAAAATATAGTATTGCAAGTGCCGCTACAAGAAAGTGGAAACTTGCTACTGATGAAGAGTGGAAAGCACAAGCTAAACAGTTTAGAAAAGAATCCAAAGATCTTGGTAAACCATTGTATATAGAGCTTAAGTTCTATAGAAAGAGCAAACATAAGTTTGACTTGATTAATATAGCACAGGCTGTACAAGATGCAATGGTACATCATGGTTGGATAGATGATGATAATGCTGATGAACTAGTACCGGTGTTTGCTACCTATGTGTATGATAATAAAAATCCAAGAGTTGAAATTAAAATCCTAAAGAAATGGAAGTAAAAAAGAAAGTTAAGGTTATGTATGCCTTTAGTCAAGCAGCTGCTATTTATGTAGATATCAATGGTTGGGAAGCCTTAATCAAAGATAAACATGAGTCTTTACAAGAAGGTTATGATTATGGTGTTAAAGAGTTTGATACCAAAAGGGAAGCAGAGGCTTACGTAAGTGGTGTAAACGATGCTAATGGTTGGACTGACCCAATTGCAGATGTTGTGTGAAAGAATCAGATTTAAAAGAGATTAGAAAGGCTTATATATTAGCCAAAGCACTTAATGTGCAGTATCAGTTTATTAGAGAGCTTGTAAATCCAGAACTTAAAAAATCTGTAAACGAGGCAAAAGCTAAGAACTCCCATTTTGTAAAGATTGTAAATGAGTACTTCTCTAAAAGAAAAGTAACAGGATCATTTGTAGATGATGAGGAAGAATTAGCATTTCAGTTTTTAGAGGAACTGGATAAAATTACAAAACTTTAAAACCAAAAACTATGAGAAAAGATGAAGAACTGGCGTTAGCCGGGAAAGAACTTATGCTTGAACAACCCTTCTATGGCTTGTTCTTGATAGGTCTTAACAAAGAATGGAATAATGCTATTCCAACTGCAGGTGTAAGTAAACACAATATCAATTACAAGCTTGTGATTAACTCAGAGTTCTGGGATAATCTACCACATGACCACAAGAAAGGTTTGTTGTGGCATGAGCTTTTACATATTGTATTTGATCACCTGAATTTAAGAGATGAGTTTGCTGACAAGAAGTTATTTAATATAGCTGCTGACTGTGAACTTAACCAGTACATTACTGAGAGCTATCTTCCAAATGGTGCTATCTTACCAAAGTCATTCCCTAATCTAAATCTAGATTATAAAGCCGGGACTAACTATTATTACAACATGCTAATGGATAATCAAGATGATCCTGATGTACAAAATATGATGGGTGAATCTGGTGATATGCATGGTACATGGGAAGAGTTTGATAACTTAAGTGAATCTGAAAAGAAACTACTTAAGGCTCAAGCTGAGTATCAACTTAAAGATGCTGCAGAAGAATGTCTTAAATCACGGGGTACTTTACCTGGAGAGATTGCACAGATTTATCAGCGCATCACTGAGGTTACTCCTAGTAAATTTAACTGGCGTGCATATCTTAGAAGATTTGCCGGTAACTCTTATATTGTTGAGACTAAATTATCTAGAAAGAAGATTAACAAAAGATATCCGGATGCTCCCGGAATGAAATTTAAACCCAAGAAACATATCTTGGTTGCAATAGATACTTCTGGTAGTGTAAGTAATGATGAACTTGTAGAGTTCTTTAATGAAATCAGACACATACACAAAACCGGAACAGAGATTACAGTATTACAGTGTGATACACAGATTAACAGTATTGAAAAGTATAACCCTAAAAAAGATGTAAAAGTCCAAGGTAGAGGTGGTACTGAGTTTAATCCTGTATTAGAATATTATAATAAAAACACCAAAAAGTTTACATGTTTGGTTTATTTAACAGATGGTGAATGTTCTACTGACATTACACCAAGAGGTAAAATGCTTTGGGTTATTTCTTCAAAAGCCCGCATTAATGAGCAACTACCCGGTCCACAAATCCAATTAAACTAATTTAAAAACCCTAAAAAACTATGGCACAAGTAAAATTAAACAGCTGCGAATTAAAAGATTTCATTAAGCACGTAATTAACAACAACAGATTCATTCAAGCACAAGGTAAAGTACCAACTGCTTTGAATGTAGTAGGTAATGCAGGTCTTGGTAAAACTACTGTAGTCTCTAATCTTGCAAAAGAAGAGGGAATGCAGTTTGTTAAGATCAACTTAGCAATGATAGAAGAGTTATCAGATCTAATTGGTTTTCCTGTTAAAGAATTCCAGATTGGTAAAGATACTCCTGATGGTATTAAGACTAAATGGGTAACTGAGATGGAAGCTGAGTTGGCAGTTAAGGCCGGCTTTAAATTAACCGGTGCAAGACGTACTGCATATTGCGCACCTGAGTGGATTTCTGGTAAAGGTGAGTCTGGTATCTTATTATTAGATGACTATACTCGTGCTGACCCAAGAATGATTCAGGCATGTATGGATTTGATTAACACTCAGGAATATATCTCTTGGAAGTTACCTAAAGATTGGACTATCATCTTGACTACTAATCCAGATGGTGGTGACTATCATGTAAATAGCATGGATATAGCACAAACAACTCGCTTTATTTCTTGTGAGTTGAAGTTTGATGTAGATTGTTGGGCACAGTGGGCAGAAGAAACACACATGGATGGCAGATGTATTAACTTCATCTTAAAGCATCCAGAAATTGTAACTGAAGCTACCAACCCACGTGCAATTACTACATTCTTTAATGCTATCTCTAGCTTTGAGAAGTTTGAAGAGCAATTACCTATGATCCAAATGATTGGTGAAGGTTCTGTTGGTCCTGATATGACTAGTCTATTTACTTTGTTTATTAATAACAAGTTAGATCAGTTGATGTCTCCAAAAGATATCCTTTTACATGACAATGAGGATTATATTGTAGGTGCACTTAAGACTACAGTGGGCAGAGGTGATGATTACCGGGCAGATATTGCTAGTATTATGAGTACTAGAATTATAAACTTTGCCTTGGCGCACTTTAAATCTAATCCTATGAAAGCTGAAGTAATCAAGCGTCTTGAGAAATTAGTGGTGGATGAAATATTTGCTATTGACCTGAAATATATGATTGTAAGAAATCTTATTAATGGTAACAAGCAAAAGTTTCAGAAACTTATGTTAAACGATAAAGTTATGGAGTACACAATCCGATGAAATATTTAGAATTATTTTTTGACAGAGGCAATTATGCCAAAATTACTGGTGATGATTATAGAAGTTATCATAGACATGCCACTGATAATAAAGCTGTACTTGATTCATTAACTGTTATTGAAAGAGATGTAGTAGATCCAACTATTTTTAATACTATATCTACTACAACATCTAGTTTAGTTACAAAAGACAAAGTATTTATAATGCCGGGGGTAACCATCCCTCGGTATAAAATACGGGAGACAGGTAAAGAGATTGGTTTTGATATAGTAAGAAGTTTATCTAAAGCAACAAAAGTTATTTACTGTCATAAACAAGTAACAGATGAGATGATTAAAAAGCAAAGTTGTATAGGTATAGAAATTAAACATGTAAAACTATTGTTTGATCAATATAATATGGATACAACTGAATTAGAGAATAGTACTAATGAAAATATTATCGTTGATTATGAAATATATTATGCGCTTAAAAGTTTGTATACTAGTATATTTTCTTCAGATGATATAGATTCAAGTCATTTTTATACATATCTATATACTGATAGTGTCTATGAAACATTGATTAATGAGTTACTAAGTGGTACTAAAGTAGTTATCTCTGATAAAGATGTGATGAAGCAATGTAATGGCTCTAAGCCCTTAGATGCTGAATCATATAAGAGATTGGTATCCATGTTTAAAACTAATCAGAATCAAGAGATTGCTATGGAGTTACTCTGTAATTGTGATTATGACCAGTCAATGATTTACATCTTAAAACTATTATCTCAGTTTAACTTCCGTGCTATGCCAGGTACAAATCATATAAACTATAAGTCTTTTAGACAGTATATGAGTACACACTGGAGTATTGATCCTAGTTACTATAGTGGTAATATTGTAGATATTATTGGTAAATTAGCCGATAGTGGTAAACTTAAAAGAGAGTATCTAACAGAATTTAAAGATGAGATTTTAGATCATGTACAACGTTATGGTAACAATCATATCTTTACTGTTGGTTCTGTTCAGATGAATGAGACTTATAAAGCAAAAATAGTAGAATGATAGAACAAGAGTTAATAGAACAGTTTTATAAAACTAAGTATTACATTAGTTACTCAGCACTAAGCAAACTAAAGTTTAGTCCAAAGTTGTTCTTTACTCATTATATTCTTCAGCAAAAAGAAGAATCGGTTGGTGCACATTTAGTAGAGGGCAGATTAATTCACTGCCTTCTACTCCAACCGGAGTTATATGGGGACCAATTTTATGTAGCTAAGAGTAAACTTCCTTCAGATAATCTTAAAGATATAGTAGACAAGATCTTTAAAGAACATAACTGTGATGATTTGTCTAACTATCAGGATGAAATCTTAAACATTCTAGTAGAAAAGAATCTTTATCAGACTCTAAAAACAGATGAACAGAGATTAACTAAAGTAATTACACCAATTACAATAGACTATCTAAGTGATTTAAATAACAGTGTTGGTAAATCTGTAATTGATCAGAGCACATTTGACAAGTGTACTAGGATTGTTGCTAAGTTTAAAGCACACCCAGATGTTATACAACACTTAGGTTTAGAACTTACTGAGTTTGATAGCTGTAAAGTACATAGAGAGTTAGAAACATCCTGTGATCTTGCTGATTATAAATTTGGTATCAAGGGTGTCTTAGATAGTGTCATTGTAGATGATGCTAATAAAGTAATCCGGATAGCAGATGTTAAGACCACTAGTAAAACTATACCTGAATTCAAAGAGAGTGTAGAATATTACAATTACTGGATGCAAGCAGCTATGTATGTACTACTAGCTAAGTGTTACTTTATGAAATTGAATTACACATGTGAGTTCTCATTTGTGGTTGTAGATAAATATGAGCAGATATATTGTTTTCCTGTTTCCCCATTATCTTTGGATGATTGGAATAATAGATTCAAGCAAGCATTAACTGAAGCTCATTATCATTATGAAAATCGGGATTATAGTCTCCCTTATGACTTTATAGTAAATAAAATTATGTTATGAAAAAATTACACGATAAGTACACGCAGAAGTCCAGGATATTTTTATATCCGGCATTGAATATTAGGAGAGGGAGTAAGATAAAACCCATACAAACTTATATAGCATGGGAAGAAATAATTACTCCAAATGATAAAAAACTTATCTGTGTATATGACATACTAGATACTGAAGATTTTCAGATATTTGAGAGAGTTAAATTACTGGGTAATAAACTGTTCTGTGAATTCAGACAGACTAAAAACAATAAGGGTATTTATATTTTTACATTTGATGACCGTGCAAAAGACTGGGATAAATTTGTTAAAGGTAAATACTCACAACTCTCTGATTTTGCTAAAGGTGAAATAGAAAACTTCTATGGTACAGACTCAAGTACATTTGAATATGTTATGAGTTATTTGCATCCTGAAGACTATTTTGATCTGTATGCAGACTTACTAGGTGTTGACATAAATATATTAAAAGCGGTGGGAGAGTTATGTGCTCCTTACAGTAAAGAGAAGGAAACTCTTAAAATTCCTGTAGAAGATTTGGAAATGAAAGATTTAATCATTTGATTTGTGCATATGAAAGATAGTATGATATGCATTACGTCTGTTTGGAACGGACAAGAAAGTTTTAAAGTTATTCCTTTAGTGGAAGAATGCCCTTATGTAGAAATGATATATGATTCTGAAGCAAGTATGCTTGTGATTATATCTAAAATTATTAAAGACGCTTACCATATGATTCCTAAAATGGATGATAAAGGTGATGTAGTTCCTGCTAAAAACAGGAAGAGTCCAGACAAAACATATGCAGAAGAGAGAAGGTTGGTGGAGTCATTTCAAGAATACTACCTTTATAAAAAGGAAGAAATTACAGATATTATTAGCAGATTTGCTATTAATAGTGATAATTTTGATTTTAGTATCTTAGACAAAGCATCAACATTAACAATGGGTCCCGCTCAAGTATAGGGTCTTGAGTATTGCCATAAACCAACAATCAAGGGGGATGTAATAGTCCCCCTTTTTTATCTTAAAAATTATGAAAAGACATTGGGTAATGGATATAGAAACCATGACAGATTTCTTCTGTGCTGTATTTGAGCACTATAAAGAAGAGGAGGTTACAGAGTTTATTATATCCTTTAATCAGAATGAAATTACAGGCTTAGTAGATTTTATTAATGAGAACATCAAGAGTGATGAATGGCACATTAGTTTTAATGGTTTAGACTTTGATGCTCAGGTTGTACAGTATATTCTAGATCATTCTAGTGAGTTACTTGCTATGACTGCTGCAGAAATTACTGCTAAACTATACAAAGTAGCGCAAGATGTTATCTACAGAAAGAATAATGGCGAGTTTGCATTGTATAGTCATAAGCAATTAAAGATTAACCAAATAGATTTATTTAAACTTAATCACTGGGATAACCCGGCCAAGAGTTCTAGTCTTAAATGGTTAGAGTACACTCTAGATTGGCACAATGTAGAAGAGATGCCTATACATCATAGTGATATAATAGATACCATTGAGAAACAAGAGATGGTAGTAAGCTATTGTAGGAATGATGTTAAGTTTACCAAGAAGATTATGGATTATAGTAAATCCCAAATTGCTTTACGTGGTGCACTTACTAAAGAGTATGGTATTAACTTGTACAGTGCTAGTGAGCCAAGGATATCTAAAGAGTTGTTTAAGTATTTCTTATCTAAAGCAACCGGGATTAGTAGTTATGAACTGAATGGTTTACGTACTAACAGAACATCTATTAAGATTAATGATATCATACTAGACTATGTAAAGTTTAAAACACCGGAACTACAAGCATTACTAGATAAGTTTAGAACAATTGAGTTAGATCCTAAAGAAACAAAAGGTGGCTTTGCTCACAGTGTAACTTATAAGGGTATGCAGACTGACTTTGGTCTAGGTGGTTTACATGGCGCACGCTCTGGTATATTTGAGGCCAAGAATGGTATGATTATTATGTCATCTGACGTAGTTAGTTATTACCCTAACCTTGCTATCAAAAATAAATGGGCCCCGGCACATCTTCCTAAAGAAGAGTTCTGTGAACAGTATGAGTGGTTCTTTATAGAGCGTAAGAAGATCCCTAAGAAAGATCCAAAGAACTATGTATACAAGATCATCTTGAATAGTACTTATGGCCTTAGCAACGATAAGAATAGCTTTCTGTATGATCCAGAGTTCACTATGCGTATTACAGTTAATGGTCAACTAAGTCTATGTATGTTATATGAGATGATAGCAGAGGGTATTCCCGGTGCTATTCCTATCATGCAGAATACAGATGGTCTAGAGATGATGATACCTGAAGAACATAAAGAACTATATCTTAAGATATGTTCTGAATGGGAAGAGATTACA
>Ga0209353_10000677_pt1 | contig 20422 bp, 23 predicted proteins | sample LauGreSpBDMM15SD_2_FD_187561 | JGI IMG/M metagenome (GOLD analysis project Ga0209353, IMG submission 187561) | Freshwater lake microbial communities from Lake Michigan, USA - Sp13.BD.MM15.SD (SPAdes) (version 2) | ecosystem: Environmental > Aquatic > Freshwater > Lake | place: Lake Michigan...
CTGTTGGTTCTCCAATGCTTTGTTTAATTTTTCAGCGTCTTCAATCATATTAATCTATAATTAATATTATTTTCACGATTCTTTCAAGTCTTTTTATTTTTTGTTAGTTGTTAGTTGTTAGTTATTCTACCATTGCAATCCAATCTTTCTAAAAAAAGGAGACGATTCATATCTACCAGTATCTTCATTGTATAGGACATGAAATAAACTTTTAAACATTTGAATATACCCAACTTTAATGTCTTTTAATATTAGTTGTTTATGTCCATCTTCATAGCATTGTTGTATGTTATACCCGGGAACTAATATATCAAAATGATGAATGTTATGATATTCAATTCCAATTGTAAAATACTCTAACAAACGAGGAATTGTTATAACAGATGAACCTATAGTGGCATGATATTTTTTTGTATGGATAGTCAAGAGTTGTATATCTTCTTCGGTATACAATGGTTCCATTTTTATAAATAATAAATAGATTTATTTATAGATTTCTACTAAAAAGTGCTGCCAAAGGAAGACCCCCCAAAGTTGGCCGCCATCGGCTCACCTTGTTCCATCATTTGATTATTCATATACGACGCTTGTGGTTGTGTGCCATATGTGTTAGATTGATGGTATGTGTTCACGTATTCTTGTTGCTGGGGTTTGGTAATTTGAGGAGCAATCGGTAACTGGCTAATAGGAGTAGACCCGCTGGAACCAAGAGATTGGCTAATTTGCTGATTCTGCAAAATGGGTTGACTTACCTTCACATTGGATGGTCTTTTCTTGAGCTTGGATTTTTCATCACCTTCCCATGCATCGACTGCTCGGTCCACTAGAATACTTACCTTTTCTCCTAATTTGGTTTGAAGGCTCAGAATAATCACTAAAACGGCTAAAATATTACTGGTCACACTCAGAGGACTGTATTTAACGCCGCTGTGGGTGGGAATGTAAGTAATAATTCGGTGAATAATCAGAATACCTAGAAACATGGACACGGTCTGCAGAATGACTTCAATGGCAATTTCGGGGGTGCCTTTCTCGTCATCGGCTTCGGGGATAAGTCGTTGAGTTGCCTTATTTAGAATAATGACCGGTAGAATTGCTAAAACCGCATACTGAACAATATTCATCATTTCATCTTTCGATTCATCATTAAAGTTGAATACATGATTCACAAACCCGGATGGCTTTACACTTTTGGTGATTTCGTCTAATGTGTCCATATGTTTTATAAAAAGAAATAAAAACAATAGTTTAGGGGAATTGATACATGCGTCTATATTTAGAAAACAATATGTCCGATAGTAATATTATATGAATCGTAGACAACAACCACCCCCACCTAGACCTCCTACTCAGCAACAACAACAGAGACAACAACAGCAACAACAATCTGCGCGACCCATGTCGACTCCTACCCCCACTTACAATCCCAACAGTGCAAATAAACAGTTGCCTCCTCAAGTGACTATTCCCCAAGCTATTTCTATTTTGGTGGCTAGAATCAATCAATTAGAAGATAAATGTGCGATGCCTCAAGAACCCATGCCCGCACAAGTGGATACAAAACAGATGGAAGAAATGGCTGCCCGAATTGTCAAGCTAGAAATGGATTTACTAAGTGCAAAGGACCATATTATGAAGTTGCAATCTATTACTTTATTAAATGTAGCCAAACCGCTTGTTGCATTAGATGAATCAATTTAATAATGCATTGTAAATAAGTTTAAATGTATGTTTCATAATATAAATACATTTAAATGAACGATTTTTTTAAAAGCCAAATCATACAACCATCCGATACCCCCGCTGATATTTTACATAAATTGATGTCGGCAAATAAAAATGAGGTTTTTTTAAATATGGCTGTTTTTAAATTAATTGCATCTGAAACAACGTATCCACAAATTGTCTCTCACGTGTATCAAAAGTTAAAAGACACTTCCGCCACATATGGAACTATAGTGGTTCATGTTTATTTAAAAACAATTACTCTTCTCGATTTAGATAAACATAAAACATTTGTCATGGATATGATTAAAAGATTTAATGATGAATTACCCGATATATTGGAGATATGTTATATGCATAAAGCGCCATTCGTGTTTGCTCAAATCTATAGTATTATATCTGTGGTCATTGATAAGGAAACAAAAAAGAAAATACATATTGTGAAGTGAAGTCGTTTATTCAAAATTAGATAGGTGATATTCAATGCAATGGACGGTCCATTCTATATTTTTGTTTGTTTTTAGCGAGTGATGAATTGAATAAACTAATTTCTTCAATTCATTAAAATCAGAGTTACTTTCTTTTGGGTCAATTGTTTTATTTGTTAGTTGAACAATTCGATGGAAATAGGTCATAATAAGGCAATTGCTAGCTGAACTGAAAAGTTGAACTTTTTCATTATTGAAAACATTAAAATAAATCATAAATAACCGTCTAAACAATCCCGCAAATTGTCGATTGTATATTGGTTCTTTTTCATTAATGCATATTGTCAAATATTGGAAAATAAGACATAATTGCTAGATTCTTTTATTCAATAAATAAATATTCAATTTTATTATATAAGTGGGTTCTTATCTTCTTCTAATACGACAGTCGGCTCTTCAACAACGGCAATAGGCTCTTCAACAACGAGAGTCGGCTCTTCAACAACGGCAATAGGCTCTTCAACAACGGCAATAGGTTTTGGTGTAAATCCTAAAGAGTTCATTATAAATGTTAGTATGTATTGGTCATCATTTCCCCAGTTTGCATAATCTTCTCCCTCCATCAATACATTCTTTACGCATACTCGAAATCCATTTGAATCCAATAAATTAACACGAATAACAGCCGATGTAAAGAGACGTATGTCAATAGAGTCAATCTCAAAACGATTCACGGTTAAAGTAGATATTATTTCGAATGGCAAAATATTGGACATTTTATAGTAAACAAATATTATTTTATTTGAGTTTTATTGTTTTTCTTTTTTTATTTGATTTGGATTTTCTTCTCTTTTTTCCACTTGCATTTTTTGCAGTTGAGGCATTATAAAGATAAATATCTCGTAAAAAAGGTAACAATACTTTGTGTTTCAATAATAACACATGGAATTAATTATTGGAACATTTATCTTTTGCGTTGTTCTTTTCCTATATTTGCATATTCAATTTCATTTAAAAACAAGTGACGACCTCGAGATATATGAAATCGACCAAGCTTCTAAAGACAAATTAGAAGAAATATGTGATTTAAGACAACCCGTTATGTTTGATTTAGACAATCCTAAATTAATCGAAACAACTAACAAATCATATATTCTCAAGAATTACCCCGTGTTTGAAATTAAAATACGTAGTCCATCTGACCCAGACCATGTGCCACTTTCGATGGAATTGGCAAACGCCCTTTTTCAAGAAGACCAAACAGCATCCTACTTTTCTGAAAACAATGAAGACTTTTTGTTAGAAACGGGAATTAACAAACACATGCAATACAACGACGAATTTCTTAGACCACCAATGGTATCCAATTGTTACTACGACATTATGATGGGCACCGAAAATGCGACTACTCCATTTCGATATGAGTTGAATTATCGCACCTTTCTTGCTGTCACGCAAGGAACAATTCGCATTAAATTGTCTCCTCCTAAAAGCAGTCGATATTTGTATCCAATAAATGATTACGATACGTTTGAATTTCGATCTCAAATCAACCCTTGGTCCGTCGAGCCAAAATTTCGAGCAGATTTTGACAAGATTAAATGTCTAGAGTTGGTGTTAGTGCCGGGTAAATGTTTATCTATCCCCGCTTATTGGTGGCATTCTATTCAATTTGGACTAGATTCAAGTGTGACTGTATTATCTTATCGAACTTATATGAACAATGTCGCCATTTTACCTAGCACATTAATGTATTGGTTGCAAAACCAAAATATTAAAAGAGAAGTGGTGAAAAAAATAAATATAGAAAAAGATTTACCAAAATTGGTTACAACAACAACAACACCTATTGCAGTAGAAGAAGTAAAAATATCAGATTCTGTATAAGGGACTAAGAGGCAGCGCTGAAGAGGGTGTGTCGTTCTTTTTCAAGCAACGTCGGTCAATGTTATTCCTTTGGGGAAAATTTAAATATTGGATACTGTTGGCCAGCTGAAAGGGAAGGTGCACATTATAATTTTTATGGTCGTGTAAGTCATTTATAAATTATATAATTTTTTAACGAATCGTTTTGTAAAAATAAATATTTACACCTTTTCTCATTTGCCGCTTCGCAAGAAATGCCCATAATATAATTAATATTTTTTATATTTACACTCTTGAAGATTTACACCCTTGAAGATTTAAAATTGGACAAATTTACCAATTACAAGCACTACAATTACCATCATATCTACCATCATCATCATAACAACTATAATTTGTATCACAATTGTCATTATAACAATCCATAAATCTATGATTGCAACTCTCACACTTTACTCGTAATGAAATGCCACACTCTTCGCAAATATCAAATTCAAAAATATTATTTTTATCTTCTACACAACTTTTATGATATTCAATTTTACAACCATAATCTACAAAAACATAAAGACAATCTTTGTTTTCCAAATAATCTTTACATATAGGGCATTTTTCTGTTTCAAATAGACATTTAATGTGATAATAAATCACATTACTATCATAGTCTAATGATTTTACAAAGTTTTCATCAAAATTTTCATTTCTATGTCCAAACTTACAACATCTCTCACAGAAAATTATACTATCTCCTAAATCTTCAAAACAATTTACACAATACAATTTATCATCTACTTCTGTAAAAGTCGTTCCTTCAGCAAAATCTGAAAGAGTTTCTTCTTTCAAACAAATAGAACAATAATCAACCATTATTATATATTTTGTGTTTTATATTTAAGTATTTTTGTCCCATTTTACACCTTCAAAGATAATCGACCGATATATAAAATTTGTTAGATATAAAGATTTGTTAGTATAATAAGTAGAATATGTACAGATACGAACACAACTCAATTATAGATACTCTTACAAATGCAAGTATAGAATCTTTGCCAAATGTGGAGACAAACAAATTATTTCATGGAGATACTTTTGTGTTAGATGAATCTAACAAAGCAGTGATTGTTTCTTCTCCAGTTAGACAAGTCACTGAATTTCCCGCAGTATTATGTCTAAGAAATAATCGAACTTATGGAAAACAAGGAACTAAACATTATTACAAGTGTGTCCCTGATGATAAAAATGTGCCACCCTTCCTAGTTCCATATGAAATGAAACATGTTGGGTTTTCCAAAGTGTTTGCCAACAAATATGTTTTAATTCGATTTATTGAATGGACCGAATTAAATCCAAGAGGAATGCTAACAAATGTCATTGGCGATGTTCATTTGTTAGATAATTATTATGAATACCAATTGCAATGTAAAGGGGTTGCTATTTCAATCCAATCTTTTACCAAGAAGATGCAAGAACCACTTATAGAACCACCGCGTCATTCTATTGAACCACTTATTGCTGCAATAACGATTGACCCTCAAGGAACAAAGGATTTTGACGACGCGTTCAGTATTAGTTCAATCCCAGATGGAAAAACAAAAGTCAGTGTTCATATTGCCAATGTGCCACATTGGTTGGATACCTTTCACTTATGGGATTATGTTACACGAGTTTCCACTATTTATTTACCTAACAAAACAAAACCCATGTTACCTCCTAAATTGTCGGAAGAAATGTGTAGTCTTGTCCAAGGAAAATCTCGACACACATTCACAATGGAAGTTATATTAGATACTAATACCGGAACCATATTATCTACCACCTTTTATTGTAGTCAAATCAAAGTTTCCCGCAATTATGTATATGAAGAAGATGATTTATTGCAGTTGCAAGAATATAAACAATTATTTACACTAACAAATAAACTGCAAACCGTGGTCGATAGCCATGAATTGGTCGCCTTTTGGATGGGCAAAATGAATATAGCCGTTGCAGAAAAAATGTATACTGATTATGGTGTGGGAATTTTTAGACGGGCTACACTAACAGATAATGATGTGCTACCAATGGCGGTCAAAAATTGGAAAAATGCAGTGTGCGAATATGTCACCAATGATGCAACCACTATTCGTCATGATTTGTTAGGAGTCGACAAATATCTACATATAACAAGCCCCATTCGTCGAATTGTAGATTTGATAAATATGACTTTGTTTTTATCCAAGTCTGGTGTTCCTTTAACAGATAATGCAACTCAATTTTGTCTTCATTGGATAGAAAAGTTGGATTATATAAATGACAAAATGCGTGCCATCCGCAAAGTGCAAACGCAGTGTTCCTTGTTAGCAGTGTCTTCTGGACAAAGTCCAGTTGAATGCGATGCTTATTTCTTTGATAAAAAAGCGGTCAATGAATGCACTAACACATTTAATGTATATTTGAAATCATTGAATATCACGTATAAATTGAAAACAACTGATTTAACTCTTCAGACTGGAGATACTCGCAGAGTAAGGTTACATGTTTTTAGTGACGAAGACAATTTAAAACGGAAGATTCGATTGCAACTATTGTAACAAAATTGAAATCTAATGCATTGTCAACGTATTATATTTAAATAAACCATGTTAATGATGATTCAATGCACCATTTGCCGAGAAGAAGTGTTAAAAAAAGATACTAATCCAGACGACCCAAACGTGTGTAACACGTGTTTAATATATTGTTCCGATTCATATTGTATGGAAACAAGGCACTTAAAGAAGGGATACACTTGGAACACCCTATTTCGATTTCCCAATCAGCCATACATAATAGAAATGCCATTTTGTGCGTCATGTTATGATTTCAATTGTCAAACCAAATGTAAAGGTTGCAAAATAATGCATTCCTATCAAGATTTGACCGTTCAATATGGAGATGATGCACCAGAATGGGAACAATTGTTTTGCCAAGCATGTATACGTTTACGGGAACAACATAATTAATTTCTTCCAATAATATAAAATGTCAAAACTGTTGGATTTGATGTATCAAAAACGTATGTTTCTGATTTTAGTGTTTGCCAATTTGTTCGTTCAATTAAGCATCTCTTATTATGTAATGGTTCATACTAACAAATCATCTATCAGCCATTGGTATTTATTTGCTATTCAATTGCTTATCATCCTTTTGTTAGGGATGGTTCCTATGCCGTCTTTCATGAAATTCATATTATTTAGTATTTTTTCATATACATTTGGATTGTCTCTCTCCCGTTACAAAGAAATAGTCGATGAACGGGCGATTGAGATTGCAATTAAAGGTGCATTGTCCTTTTTTGCCCTCATGATGGGAACTGGCATTGCTCTAATGGTTGGGGGAATAAATTTAGGACCACGTTTTGGAGCCTTTTTGTTCTGGTCTCTTTTATTGCTGATTGTTTTACGCATTATTTCTATTTTTGGTAATGGATTGTCCATCATGCATAAAGGGTTGTCTGGTGCGGCAATAATACTGTTTTCTATGTTTATTGTCTATGATACCCAACAAATACTAAGCAAAAACTATGCGGGAGATTTTATATCCGCCTCCATGGATTATTATTTAGACATTATTAACCTATTTGTGAATTTGTTAGGATATCATAACAACTAACATACATTCAAATAAAATTATATTATAAAATAGTATAATATAATGCCCCGACACAGACACACCGCAAAGTGCAGAAGAAAGAGTTGCTTACTGAAGAAACGCAAAGTTCGAAGAACTAGAAAAATGAGAGGAGGCTGAGCGCCACCCGCTAACTAAGGGACTATGAATATTTGTCAAAAATATTTGTTAGGATGATGCGATTATGTAATGCGATTATGTAGTGCGGATATAACAAATTACTGAACACACATTGAATATAACAATCGGCATTCGGCATATAATAAAAATTTAGTCAAAATCACCATGACTGAGAAAAAATGGTCCCATCCACTCTGTTTTACCTTGTAAGCTTCAATTGTTTTGCTAAATAATACGTAGATAAATGTAATAAATGATAACACCGATAATACGTAAAAGTAATCACAGTATTTGACCGAATTTATTGGCGAAAATAAGGTTGATTTTATATTTTCCATATAATATCAAAAGATAATTTAACGTGCGCACATTGAAAATAACAATCTGTTCTGGAAATAACCAATAAGATAGATAGAACTTGCCAGAATTGAGAACACATAAAAAGACGCTCCTTTACTATGTTTAATGCCATATGTGACAACTCCAATAACAGCTATCATGTAAAATATAAAACAAATGATTGAGTAATAATAGAAAAAACTGCAATATTTTTTACTCACGGGACCAAAAAGAGCGTCTAAAACATTCATTATATCATAATCAAAGAAATTAATTATTTTTTCTCTGGTTCCTTTGGTTCGGTTGTTGCCGTTGTTGCTGTTGCTGTAGGAACTGGTTTAGCTTCATTTGTTGTTGTTGTTGCCGCTGTTGTAGGTTTTTCTTCTTTTTTATCATCATGCTTCTCGACTGGAATACCTAAATATTTGGATATTGTTCCCGTTACATTTAATCCATACGCAATAAAAACAATGACAAATCCCACCACATCACTTCGGCTAATTTCTGAATGCAAATAATATTTAGTAAAAAGCATAATCAAGAAAAACTTTAACATGGTAATTCCAAACTTCATTTGAAGTGGGGTTGCCAGACTATGTAAGTTACCAATATAAATGGCCAATGTTAGGAAAATCCAGTCAACCCATGCAAAGGGAAGTGCCATCTTGATTGCATCCCATTGTCCTAAATGTTCATATGGTAAAGTTACAAATGTTCCCCATGTAGAAATAATGGCGGCAATAATCATAAAACTCCAATATAACACAAGATATATGTTTAGCATTACATTAACCTTATATTTTAATTATATCGCATTACTATATGAATCCATCTACAATGTATAAACTTGCGTTATGGCTTTTACTAACAACCATCGCTACTGTATTGCAAGAAATTGCTTTATTTTTACAGACAACAAAGGCTCGTATAAATGATACGTTGTTTGAAAAGATTATTGCCAATGAATTTTGGGCAACTTGTATGTGGTGTGTTGCCATCCCCGCAATGCGTATTGGTGTTAGTATCATGAATCCAATCAAGTTAACTATTGCTGGATATTTGTTTTTATTCGGTAGTCAAATTGTTTCAAATACATTCTGGCTACATGTTCCGACTACCATCGATGATTATGTCTCTATTGGAATTGTTGTTTGTGGATTGCTAGTTAGTACGTATAAGGTTTTTGGTTAATAACTAAAAATAGATGAATATGCAGACGTGGGTTCTGGGACATTATTTGCATCTTGTCTCTTTCTTTCATAAAATACGGTAGAACCTATATAGTTTGACCCAGGTGGGCCCGAATCACCTTTATTACCTTTATCACCAATTTCGCCGGTTGCTCCTTTATCACCTTGTGCACCTTTTAAACCTTGTATTCCTTGGTCACCTTTTGAACCTTGTATTCCTTGGTCTCCTTTTGAACCTTGTATTCCTTGGTCTCCTTTTAAACCTTTGTCTCCTTTATCACCTTTTAAACCTTGTATTCCTTGGTCTCCTTTTGAACCTTGTTCTCCTTTTAAACCTTGTATTCCTTGGTCACCTTTATCACCTTTTGAACCTTGTGCACCTTTATCACCTTTATCACCTTTTAAACTTTGTCCTTGCAGTCCATTTAAACCTTGCAGTCCATTTAAACCTTGTGCACCTTGTAGTCCTTGTGCACCTTGTATTCCTTGTATTCCTTGTATTCCTTTATCTCCTTTATCTCCTTTATCTCCTTTATCTCCTTTATCTCCTTTATCTCCTTTATCTCCTTTTAAACCTTGTGGTCCTATTGGTGGTTCAAATATAAAACTAGTTGAACCATCTTTATTATTTTGTATTTGAGGCATACCAGATGCATCTTTTTTTAAATAATTTTTAAAAGAATTTATAAGATTGGTCATATAAGTGTCGGATACTTCTTTTGCGGGTGGTGGTTGAACTTGTTCTTGTGCTTGTTGTTGTTCTTGAACTTGTTTTTGTGCTTGTTGTTGTTCTTGAACTTGTTTTTGTGCTTCTTGAACTTGTTTTTGAACTTGTTCTTGAACTTGTTTTTGAACTTGTGGTTGTTTAAACGATTCCTTTATTGAATGTGCAATTCTACACCATACTAACAAAATCAAAATTAAAAAAATAATGAAAGCATGCATATATTATTCAAATAAAAAAAACAAGTATACTAACTAAAAAGAGTTGAATGTGAGGCGATGGGTTCTGGTCCATTATTATTTTCTTCTTTATTGTTTTGTTTATATGAATCTCCATTTAACATGATTTTACTAAAATCAAATGTGTTGGCGCCAGCGTCTCCAGTAGCACCTTTGTCGCCTTTGGGTCCTTTTTCTCCAATTACTCCTTGGTCACCTTTGGGTCCTATATCACCTTTCGGTCCTAGTCCACCAGTATCACCTTTGGGGCCTTGGGGTGGTTCAAATATAATTGAATTACTCGTTTCATCTTGTCTTAAATAAGGGAATAAAGATTTCAAAATAGCTGTTACAAAAGATGCATCTAATGGAGGTTCTGTATATGGCGGAGATGTATCTGGAGGTGGTGGTATAGCATCCGTGTAATCAATAGATGGTGGTATATCATCTGTGTAATCAATTCTTATAGCATCCGTGTAATCAGATGGTAATTCATCTCCAGATACAACACCCTCTTTGATTGAATTATTCATTGAATATGCAATTCTACACCATACTAACAAAATCAAAATTAAAAAAATAATGAAAGCATGCATATATTATTCAAATAAAAAACAAAATTATTTACAATTTATATTTACTAAACTATATACTATATAACAAACTACAATCTAAACATCGTCATCGCGTTCTTCCACAGAGGGAGTTTCATATCCGGTTGCATATGCTTCAATAAGTTGCTCTATTCTATCATCGCTGTTCGGCACATACGCATTTGCGCGGGGTCTTTGACGTCTTTGGCCTCTTTTTCTCGAGCTCACATGTTCTCTTACTTCGATATTTTCTTCTGGGTATACTTTGGCATCCTTATTCACCACTTTCCAATAATTCAACCAATCTCTCAATGGGGCACCTCCAACTTCTTGTAATCCATTTACAGTCGGCACAATAATCGAAATATAATTCATTCTTTTGTTAGTATTCAATGTTTTGTTAGGTAAAGATGAACCCAAACTCATCCATTAGTTTCATTTCATTTTTTTATATTCATTTCTGCCAAAATGTTATCACTAAATAATCTAAACATAAATGAACAATGTATACTAACAATCCCTAGACATGGTTTTTATCTGCAATACAACTTATCCCGCAAACAATGAATCACAATATAATTCATATTATAGTCAATTTTCACATGAACTGCATGATTTTCAAAAATGGAGTATCGAAGCACTAACAAATCAAAAACACGTGTTAGTAACCGCGCCAACCGGAACTGGTAAAAGTGTCGTCGCCGAATTTGCCATCCGTTATTTTCATTCTCTCGGAAAAAAAGTCATTTATTGTAGTCCCATTAAAGCACTGTCCAATCAAAAATTCTACGATTTTTCCGAGAAATTTCCAGACATAAGTGTCGGCATCATTACAGGTGATATATCTTGCAATACCGCTGCGGATGTATTAATCATGACAACCGAAATTCTATTGAATAAATTATACAGCGGAAAAAAGATGACCAATGTATCAACCACGTTTGATATGAATATGGAAACCGAATTGGGATGTGTCGTCTTCGACGAAATTCATATGATAAATGATATGTCACGTGGACATGTATGGGAACAAAGTATCATGATGATGCCGAGTCATGTTCAAATGGTTGGGTTATCTGCCACCTTGAATGACCCAGTCAAATTTGCCACATGGATTGAAACCCAATCTTCTCGTGAAATATATTTGGCAGTAAAACTAACAAGAACAGTACCACTAACACATTATTCATTTTTAACTGTTAGTAGTTCTGCATTTAAAACAATTAAAGATAAGACTGTTCAAGCAGAAATAAACAGTCTTATTAACACACCACACATCATTCAGTCCGCCGAAGGAACATTCAATGAAGAACATTATATACGAATGAATAAAATGCTCACTTTGTTAGGACAAAAATCAGTTCGTGTCAAACGTGGTCATGTATTAAACAAAGTCACTGAATATCTAACACAAAATGAAATGTTGCCCGCATTATGTTACGTATTCAGTCGCAAACAATTGGAAATATGTGCAAAGGAACTAACAACCAATTTGTTAGAATTTGATTCCAAGATTCCTTACACTATCCGATACGATTGCGAAAAGATTATCCGAAAATTGCCTAATTATGAAGAATATCTTCATTTACCCGAATATATGGAAATGGTACAATTGTTAGAAAAAGGAGTTGGAATGCATCATTCGGGTATTATTCCGGTTCTAAGAGAAATGGTTGAATTGCTCTTTGCCAGAGGAAAGATTAAACTACTCTTCTGCACTGAATCCGTGGCGATTGGATTAAACCTACCCGTGAAAACAACTATCTTTACAGATATAAACAAACACGATGGACATAGTGTTCGAATGTTACATGGGCACGAATATACCCAAGCCGCCGGGCGGGCGGGTCGATTAGGACTTGACACCGTTGGGCATGTAATTCACTTGAACAATTTGTTCCGAAGTGCCGAAATAATTAGTTATAAAACAATGCTTAAAGGAGCCCCCCAATCACTAACATCCCATTTCAGATTATCCTACCATCTTTTGTTAGAATTGATTCAACAAGGAAAAGCACCAGCCACCTTTTCACGCAAAAGTTTGATTCAAGATGATGTTGAACGACAAATTGGGGGTATTAAACGAGACATTGTGAACATGCAATCCGAAATAGATAGATACGAAGAATCCATTAAACATATTCGCACACCCATTGTTACTGTTAGGGAGTATATTAGCCTTAACCAGAATAGACCATTCTCAGTAAACAAAAAGAGGAAAGACATTGACCGTCAACTGCAAACCATTAAAGATGAACACAAATATGTGGATGCAGATATGAATACATTAAACGTATATGATGAAAAACGGCGATTATTGGCGGAGAAAGGCGCGGAACTAGAGAATGCAGAACAACATGTGAATGTGTCAATTGATTCAACCCTTCATTTGTTAGAAAAAAGGGGATTTTTAAAGGAAGGTCTCATTAGTGCCAAGGGCGAATATGCATCTGTCTTAAAAGAAGTGCATTGTTTGGTATTTTCCGATTTGTTAGTTGTTAGTTATTTTGATGATAAGACAATAGAACAACTAGTAGAAATATTTAGTTGTTTTACAAATATTACGGTAAATGAAGATTACCGAGAAACAGTGACACCATCATCGATGAAACAAATTGTAGTGATGTATCAAGAATGTTTTCAAGAAGAATGCTCTATTGGCATACATGGTGGTATAGAATACGAAATACAATATGATTTATTTCATTATATGGCGGAATGGTGTAGAGGTGAATGTGTTGAGGACTGCAAATGGGTTCTGCAAAAGATGTTAGCAGAAAAGGGTATATTTTTGGGGGAGTTTGTAAAAGCTCTTTTGAAAATAAATAATATTGCGGCAGAAATAGCGTCGATTGCAGAAAAAATGGGAAATATGAATTTGTTAGCTTTATTGAAAGCAATCCCAGACAAAATACTCAAATATGTGGTAACAAATCAATCATTATATGTATAGTTATACATTGTATCCAGTTTGTTTCAACATCTGTTTTACGGCTTTGTCATCTCCCATTATCTTCATAATTTTATTTGTGTCTTTATTTGTCAATTTTATTATATAATACTGGGTTTCTTGTGGTAATGAATAAAAATGTTCAAGATGGTTGCCTATACTATACTTTAAATTAAAACCGTCATTCATTAACATACGATTTATTAATACTGGGTCGCCATTTGACATTTGTAGTATAAATTCTTGTTTCTTTTTTGGAAAAGATTCGAATAATTCACGATGGTCGTTTCCCAAAAACTTATAAGTCTTAATCCATTCCGATACAAATATAGGTTTAGGAGGTGGGGGAGACATAGATGGTGACATAGATGGTGTTTTTGCAGATGGAGATTTTGGAGGAGATATAGATGGTGTTTTAGGAGGTGTTCTTGCAGAAGAAGAAGACCATTTTGGGTTAATGTCTTCAAATGAAACGGGACTTTTATTTATAGATGGATGTTTCTTTTCTTTTTGTTCTTTTTCCATCATTTTATCATATTCTGCTATCTTCCTTTTTGAGTTCGCCAATCTTTCTTTTGCATAGGCAATTTGTTCTTTTGTGAATTTTGGTTTAAATTTTGGCGGAGACTTGGACTTGGACTTGGACTTAGAAGACCTTGACTTGGACTTAGACTTGGACTTAGACTTGGACTTGGACCTAGACTTGGACTTAGAAGACCTAGACTTGGATTTAGAAGACTTAGAAGACCTAGACTTAGAAGGCTTAGAAGACTTGGACTTAGACTTAGAAGGCTTAGAAGAACTAGATTCGGACTCAGAATCAGATTCGGACTTAGACTCGGAATCAGATTCGGAATCAGATGAACTAGATGAATCAGATTCGGAATCAGATGAACTAGATGAATCAGACTCAGAATCAGATGAACTAGATGAATCCGACTCGGAATCATATGAAGAGTTTTTCAAAGAACTACTACTTGAACTTTTATACGGGGGATTTGCATTCAATAACTCTACATTATCTGTAAATCCATCGTATGATTCAGAATTAGTTGGTGTATATGTTTGAGAAGTCAAAGAAGATGGTGCTTTGGGAGTCGATGGTATCTTCACGGTAGATTGAGTCGATGGATACATGGTTGACCCAGAAGTGGATGTCATCTTAACAGTAGGAATTGTTTCAGAACCAGAAGATGTTGGTATCTTAACAGTAGGAACAGTAGAAGCTAAAGAAGGTGACAACAAGGGTGGAACGTAAAACGCGGACATACTTTTAGACTCCGATACCGAAGTTGGAACATATCCATTTATTTTACGACAACGTTTGGTTATCTCATGTCGGACTGTTCCCTTTGGACATTTATTTAAACAATTGCCTACACCAGGTGGGAATTGTTCTTTACCCGGTGGACATTCCTTTGTCACCCTACATCGGCGTGTTGTTGGATGACGGTATTCGGTTGGTTTGCATTTTTTTAAACAGTTACCAGTGTCAAGAGGATATCTTTCCTTATCTGGTGGGCACTCTTTTTTTGTCTTAGGTGGCATATAATATATTATGAAAAAAAAGATGATTGCTTTTTAAATGCTTTTTCAAAATTAATTTAAAGTAATTTCAACCTTTACAAAAGGTTGAAGAGGTTGACGAGGTTGAAGAGGTTGACGCGGTTGAAGAGGTTGACGCGGTTGAAGAGGTTGAATAGTAGTTATATTTGTTCGACACATCGGACATGGAACTAAATATGATTTTGTTTTCTCGATATGAGTCAAGGCACAATTCTTGCAAAAGTCGTGATTGCAATTCAAACGAACCGCTTTTGTAACCGACATTTCATCATAACAAATGCCACACTCAAATGGGTCATCTTCCACTTCAATGCATGCTTTATGGTATGCAATTTGTTTCCGAATAATGGCACTTACTGGACGACGATTATCTTCTAGCATATTTAACAATATATCCACTAATTCATCACAATGTTTCGCATAATAATCATCCGTTATTTGAATGTATGATTGTATATTTAATAAGAGTAATTGGCGTTCTTGCTCGTTATGTATCTCGGTTGCTGGACGGTATAAATAATCTTCTGGTAAATGAATCCGCCAAAATGGGTCTGCCACGTCAAATCTATCAAATGTCAACTCCATAATGATAGCCACTAATTTCCCTTTTGCATTCGTTTTAGGTGATATGTGATATTTATGAATTAAAATAGCTCTTAACTCGGAAACAATCCGTTTATGTAACCAATTGAACACAATGCACGGGTCATTTGCTTTGTCCGATTTCCATTTTTTGCAACGAACCTTCACTAACAAATATGGAACAATTGGGTCATTGCAATATCGAATGTTGTGCTGAGTGTCTCCGCATAAGGTGCATGATTTAGGAGTCGCCATTTACTTGATTCTTTCTTTAAATAGATAATAGATAAATAGATTATATTGCCATTATTTTGATTCAATTTTTATTCTTACATTATAGTATTATGGCAACCAAAAAGCGAACAATGAACAAACGAAGAAAGATTAGAGGTGGATGGACAGTTAAAGCCAAAAAAGGAAAGGGATATCGAAGTGGTAGTAAAAAAAGCAGATAAAAACTAATTATCTAATACATACATGATTGCAACCAAATATGTATTAGGAGCTCAAATCGGAACTGGTTCATTCGGTTCAGTGCATCGAGGCAAAAATGCCCGAACTGGGGAAGAAGTTGCCATTAAAATGGAACCTCGCACAACGGGTCTTCTCGCCAATGAAGCCCGAATTTATCGATATCTTATGTCTATGAATCGAATCCCAAAAATGCGTTGGTTTGGAACAACCGGACAAATCTCCTTCCTTGTATTGGATTTGTTAGGAGATGAGTCTTTATCTAGTGTTTGTTTATCTGCAAGTGAAGCCGCCTCATGTGGCCTTCAAATGATTGACATTATTGAAGACCTCCATTCACGTAAATTAATACATCGAGATATTAAACCCGCAAATTTCGTTTTTGGACGTGATTCGGATGATATCTATTTAGTGGATTTTGGATTTTGTCGTTCATATGAAGATGTCAATGGAACACATGTTCCCGAAAAGAATGGGAAAAGTCTACTTGGAACACACGAATTTGCGAGCCATCATGTCCGCCAAGGAATCGAACCAAGTCGGCGTGATGATATGTGGTCTATTGCAAAAACCATCGAATATATTTGCAATAATGCTATTGATTTAAGTGAAATGAAAAAAGAATGTCACAATATGGAATTTAATGCGTCACCATTCTATGGCCAATTTAGAGAAATACTAACAAAAAGCTTATAAAAAGATGAGTTTAGTTGAATGTATATGCCGATATCAAGTGCTCCCACCGAATCTGAATGCAGACATGCTATTTTGTTAGAAGAAAATATTGATTTACACTATGCATTTCAACGTTGCTGTGCAACGGGCAACTTATCTACCGCAAAATGGCTTCTATCTGATTACAATGTAGACCCTCACTCCAATGCAGAATACGCCTTTAGAATGTCATGTGCAAACGGATATTTAGAAGTGGCTCAATGGCTGTATACATTTATGCCCAACATACGAATTGAAAAAGATTTTGCCTTTCGGTGGTCGTGCAAACATGGGTATAAACGTGTAGCAGATTGGTTGATCACATTGCTTCCCCAATATTCATACACTATGAATGAATACAAGATGCTAACATATATAATATCGGATTAATATATTATGCCATATACATTAAGAAAAATGCCTAAGAAAAAATGCTATCGAGTGTATAACCGCAAAACAAAACGAGTATTTGCAAAATGCACTTCTAAAACACGGGCAAAAAAACAACTTCGGTTATTGCGCAGTTTGCATAGAAAATAATATTTAATTATAGTAAATGTCCACAACTAAAAAAAGACAACATACACCATATTTGCAAGGATATAAAATCCCCAAAAAAATTATGATGTGGGTTCCTCCTTCAGTGGAAGAAGAATATTTTGATAACCCAGATTTACCGAGTATAATGGAATTTGTGTATTTTATTGAAGCAAATAATGTGGAACGAATTGATACCGATTTGTATGAAGGGTCATTTCAAAATTTTTATGATAATTATATAGACATCAAAAAATACAACAAACCAAAAAGTAGTTTTTGTGCTACAACTTTGGACGGTGGTGTAAGCACAGATTATATTATCGAAACTGCAAATAGTGAGTATGAAAATGAGAACACAATAACACTTATTTCACTTGATTCCGATAGTGGAAAAAATATAAAAGATATTTATGCATTGGTTACTTTTCGTTTAATTAATCATGAACCAGATACAATTATGGTCGAAACATTGTGTGGAAATAGGTCTCTTCCGCCATCGGGTGAAGGAACTAGATTAATAAATTATTTAACAAACTTAGCTTATGCAATTGGAATTAATAAAATTGCGTTGCACCCGATTGATAGTGCAATTGGATATTATACACGACTTAATTTTATAGAATTAAGAAAACATGAAGCAGATGCCATTAATGATGAAGAAAATACAACAACTTTTCGTAAAAATACAAGAGCAAGAAAAAATTGGAAGAAAGCAATAAATGTAGTTCGATTTGTAATTCATGAAAAGAAATTAAAAGAAATGGAACAAAACAAAATAATAATTAAAGAATTTCATCGAGCAAAATATAATGAACAAAGAAAAAGAGGAATTCCTATAAATAAACCATTCACTACTCCAAAAAAAAAGCCTTATGTAGCCAAGCCAGTAGGAAGACTAGTGAATGTTCAAAAGAATAAAAATGGGGATATAATTAAAACTAGAGAAGTATATCGAATTACTCCAGGTAACTCATTAAGAGTTGCTAAAATGAAATCTGAAATTAAAGATGCAAGTGAAATTACCAAAATAATTATGGAAAACGCAAAAATTGAAAACGCAAAAATTGAAAACGCAAAAAAAGCACTATCTACAATAAAAGAAGAAGAATCTAATAGTCCAGAACTAACAGAAGAAGAAATAGAACGGGAAGCAAGAGAGTTTCGAAACGAATATAAAAAAAACGCTTTAGAACATTTTTCCAAGGTACAAGAGCAAAACAGACTCAACCCATCAATAGAGGAAGATGATTCAGTATATGAAGATATACAACCGGATGATGCAGAAAAACAAGCAAGAGAGTTTCAGAAAGAAGCAAAAATGGAAGCTTTGAAAGTTTTAGAAGAAGAAAGAAAAAAAAGAAATGCAACTTTTAGCAAAAGACTGAATGCAAAAGGAAAAAAAACACAAAAACGTAAACCCAAACGTATGAAATAAAAAAGGTTTGAAGTTTTTTATGTTTTTATGTTTTTTTAGTTAATTTTGGCTAAACCTTTTTTAAAGGTTTATTTAGGTTTATTTAAAGGTTTTTTAGTTAATTTTGGCTAAACCTTTTTTAAAGGTTTATTTAAAGGTTTATTATTTACATATCATCATCAATTGGCAATTCATCGTCGCTACTATCACTATCACTGCTAGAGTCATCTAGTTTGACCGTCGCAATTTCTTGCAAGTCTTGACATTTTCCGCAGTATCCATCTCCATCTGTTTCCTCATATCGGTTGCAAGTTTTGCAGAATGCTTGACCATCTGAATTGTCAACGCAGTGTTGACAAACATAGCCATCACTATTTCCAGTGGTTTGAAGGTCTTTTGTGTTTTTGCAGATATAACACATGTTTGCGGGTTCTTCGGTTTTCTTCTTGGCTGGAGCGCGCTTCTTCGGAACATCATCATTTTGTGCAACTGGTTCCGCGACTTTCTTCTTGGGTGGAGCACGCTTTTTCTTTTCTTCTACTGCTGGCACTTCCATTACAATCGCGGGCACTTCCATTACAATCGCGGGCACTTCTGGAGCTTGCACCTTTTTTTTGGGTGGGGCGCGCTTTTTCTTTTCTTCAACTACTGTCACTTCGATTGCGGGCACTTCTGTAACTGGCTCAAGCACCTTCTTCTTGGGCGGGGCACGCTTCTTTTTCTCTGGAACTTCGATAGTAACTGGCACTTCGATATGCGACACTTCGATAGGTGGCATTTCCGTTACAATAGCTGGAATAACTGCTTCAATCACGGGCACTTCAACGGGAACCTTCTTCTTTGGTGGGGCACGTTTCTTCTTTTCTTGAATAACTGGAGCATCACCTACATATTTTTGCAAAATACTAATATCAATACCGCTTTCGCGACTTACCACCATAAGTTGGGCCTCTAATAATGCATTAATCGCATTGATGGCATTGGTTTTCAACATGTTGTAATCCATTTTTTCAAGTTTGAGAAAGTTTGAGAAGTTTATAAAGTTTGTAAGCTGGGTAAAACTGTTGCTAATATAAAATAATCATTTTGTATCATTTTTTTTGATTTTAATGTTATTTCTTGATGCACTAAATTTCAATTTTTACTTATGACAAAAATTGAATAAATATATTTTTATAAATTTACATAAGATTGAAGTATCTTTATGTATATAACACCACTTCCTCCAGCTCCGCCTATTCTGCTAGTAGTAATAGTACCATTACGATTTGCAGCACCTCCCCCACCTCCACCTGTATTGGCGTCTCCAGGCTCCGGGTTTGCAGCACCTCTCC
>Ga0209353_10000682_pt1 | contig 20338 bp, 28 predicted proteins | sample LauGreSpBDMM15SD_2_FD_187561 | JGI IMG/M metagenome (GOLD analysis project Ga0209353, IMG submission 187561) | Freshwater lake microbial communities from Lake Michigan, USA - Sp13.BD.MM15.SD (SPAdes) (version 2) | ecosystem: Environmental > Aquatic > Freshwater > Lake | place: Lake Michigan...
AATTAAAGAATTCTTGTTTGGTAAAGACCCGGTACAATCACCTGTGGCGGCACCTTACAAGGTTGATGCACCGGCAGAAGTTGGCAAACCAGCTGACGATCGAGTTGAAGCACCTGCACCAGTTGCGACTGTCAAGGCACCTGCCAAGAAAGCACCAGCACCAAAAGCTGAGCCTAAGCCCAAAGCACCACCAAAACCGCGAGCTCCACGAAAGCCTGCGGCCAAGTAAAAAGCCCCGCAAGGGGCTTTTTTATCTGGTAATCATAGCAAAAGTAAACAGCACAACAGGTACAGCTATTGCCATGAAACTGGTACCTATAAGCAGTCTATCTATCATGTCGGATTGTGCCTGGATCCTGGCATTTTTTATGTCTGCCTGTAGCTTGGCACGTTCTTTGTACATACGCACACGCTCGGCCATCATTTCGTCCCATACATCCTTGTTGCCAGACCATATCAACATCTCTTTCAATTCTTTCTCAGCATCTCGCAGTGCCTTGCTCTGCATGGCAATTTGTACAGACATTGCTCTGATCTGCCCGTCGGTGAGAATTTTTTTACTGGTTTGTGCCTCTATGCTGGCAGCGTGAATTGTGTCGCTGTTTTCAAAGAATCTGGCAAACTGTCCGTAGAGACTGTTGACATCCTTGCCCAGAGCAATGGCTTTTTTGATATAATTTACTGATTGTTGTGCGGCTGTAAATGCCAGGCCAAGGGTGACAGGATCCATTATTTTTTCTTTTCAACTTTTGGAGCATCTCTATCTCGCCATTCCAAACATACTACTTTTCGATTGTAAACATCACCTGACCACGCCCAACGCACACACTCATATCGTGCCGCTGATGATGGTATGATTATTACCACAACCATCACCAGTAGCACAAGGTATTTCATTTGTTAGCCAATGGATTGTCCATGGCTTTTTGTATTTTATTGTCAACTTCTCGCTTGAGTGTTTCTACTTCGCGGTTGATTTCTCTACGAGCTGATGTAAATTCACTGTTGATTTCCTTACGAGTTAATTCCATGTCCTTGCGAATTGCAGCCGCTTCAGTTCTTGCTCGTTCTAAATCTTCCCTCACTGCCTTACGCATATCACGCATTTCACTTTCAGTTTCACGCTGTGCTGTTTTAACACTGCGTTCTACCTGCTCGGTTACTGTTTCGTTGCGACGAATGTCGTTCTTCAAGTCAGTTTTGATGTCACGAGTATAGTCACTTGTTTTGCTAGAGTTTTCTTCAATCACCGCTAGACGTTTGTCAAACTCGCTAAGATCTGGTGCGGCGTATTCCGCAATCTTTTTCTTCATGCCCACGTAGTCTTTGTACACTTCAAATGTACCATAAAGTCCGCCCAAGATACTGCTAACAATAGTGGCGGCTACCATGAGCTTGGCTGGGGTAAATTCATATCCGCCAATTGAGATAACAGTATCTTTTGAGGCGTACTTTTTGGCGGCTGCTTCTAGTTCATCAACCTTGGCATTAACATTTTTTATTTCTTCTGTCATTTTTGTTTCCTTATTTGTATTGTAAGTTCACCAGTTCTTGGTGTAATCGATCACTGGCTAGTCCACGCAACAATCTCACATTGTCAACGTTGACTTGATTCCGGTAAATTTCTCGTGGTGCATAAAAGCTCGCATCTGGCATGGCCACCGCGTATGCTTGATAACCTTGAGGTTGTGTTGCCATTGATGCAATATCTACTCGGCCTGCTAGTTCGTTTGGTTGAACATTCTTGTTTACTGCGTCTGTTTTTTGTTCTTGTGCATTTGCGTTTAATATCGCTGGACGTTGTTCCATTGCATCATTTAATGCAGAACGACCACCTACTTTGATGCCTTCGTTTTGCGGAACTTCTACATCTGGTTGTCTGTTATTAAGCCCCGGTGGTGCTTGTAAACTGTACATATCAAATTGACCTTGTGTCATGCTTGAGGATACAGACACACTAGGATCAGCAAATACACTTTGTGTTGCCGGACGTAATCCACCAATGTTGACCACGCTAGTTTGTGATACACTGGCTACATTTACTACAGGTGCTTGTGATTGAATGTTAACAGTCGCAGTTAATCCTGTACCTGTATTAGATTGTGTCATACTGCTAGAGATGCTTTGTGCGGTTAATGAACCTGCCACTGTTTCTGCTTGTTGTTGTGCTTGCTGTGCATCTTTGGCAGCGGCTGACTCTGCGGCTTGTACAACTGTCTTGGCTTCATTGCCTATTCTTGCTTGATTACTACTAATCATACTCATAACACTACTTAAACTAGGACTTGCTTTGCTGTTGCTGTCACCGGCTGTTTTAACTTCACCTGCTTTGGGTTGACTACTTCCACCTTGAGGAGGAGGTTGATTTGCTGGTGTACTAGAAGGATTGCTAGAAGCGGTTTGTGTTGATCCTGGCGGTGGAGGTTGACTACCCGGAGGAGGCTCAGAACCTGGTGGAGGTGGAGGACTACCGGGGGGAGGCGGACTGCCCGGAGGAGGTGGAGGTTGTGTAGGATCATTCACTGACATCCCCGTAGCAGGATCCATTGTTGAGGTCTGTGTACCATCTGTAGTTGTAATAGTTGATGTAGTTGTAGCCGGCGCTAATTGATTGGCTATAGCTAATGCGTAACCTTTACAATTTGAACTGTATAAAGGATTAGCTATACAAGGATCAGCAGTGTAAATCATTGTCGCCCACGCACCTTCTATAGACGAATTAGTGCCTGATGCTGAGCCTACAATTCTACCTGTGCCTAATAGTGATTGGTTCATACTCGATGGCAACAAGTATTTGTCACTAACCGATCCACTTGTGCCGTCACCTGTGAAACTATAACTCTTTGAATGTATAGTCTGGTTGCTACTATTAGTCAACGAAAAGGATGCATTTGCATACGCAGGCACATTCATATACCATGAACACGATCCGTCTTGGTTAGTGGCAGTACATCCATACCAACTTTGTCCAACTCTCCAATTGAAACCATAGTTGAATCCGTGTACTTGGGCGCCAACACCGGCACTTTGTAATGCTGTGTTAATAGCAAATGCTTGATTTAGACTCAAACCACCTTGAGTTGAATCTAATAAATTATTAGTATTAAGAATATTACCAAAGCCAGCACAAGTTGAACTATAAGCAGGATTACTAGCACAGGGATCAACTGAGTATTTTAATTTAGCATACACATCAGTAACCACCGGCCCATACAAACCAGCCCAGCCCCCTGAGTCAACACCGGAGAATGAAATGTTTAATTGATTAAGTCCAGTGAGTGAGTATGGTGTTGCAAAGGTAACATTCTGATTTTCTTGCTGCCAGGCATATAGCCACGTGTTATAATTAAAATTCTGAGAATATACATTAGTACCTGCGGAGTTAGTTAAACTAACATTAGCACTTAATTGGTCAACTATGCCGTTTGAATCAAAACAAGATTGTTCACCACCTATTTTGTTCTTACACCAGTTAGCATACCGCCATCCATATTGTAGTCCGTTAACAACAATACCAGTACCAGTTAAGGCTTGATTAACTGCAATTGATTGTGATACCGTGCCAGCTTGCCAACTAAATTGATAACCATAACTGCCCCCGGCGCCAAACAACCCGGCTTCGCCATTTCCAGTTGTGGTCCATCCAGTAGATCCGTTGGTAAATACTGGATTGGTAATTAAATTACCGGTAATAGATATATCTTGACTGTTAGAATAACTTGCGGACAGCAACGCCAAGGATAGCGCCAATGCCAACTTTCTTATAAGTGTCATCTATTTTTACCTCGTCTAACTTTGGAATCTTGTCTGGATTTGCTTCCCAACTTGCCTTTGCTTGTTCACCAATCTTGCCTTCATATGGACAAGGTGTTCCCGCGGCTAACATAGCATCAAACACACGTCGGTCTTGGCACATAGTAGCAACAGCGGCTACCTTCATACCCATATCATATAGAGTTTTAGATAGCTTTAATCGTTCGCAATTCATATCACGAACCGTTCCACCCGAACTCACACCAAATACTTGTGTTTGAACAGAGCCTGAACTACCCGTAGAGCACAAATCAGCATTTCCACCACTTAACATAGCAGGTGCTACAGCGGTAGGCGGCGGCTGAATCACACGTTGAGTAATTTCAGTTTGATTAATATTCTTGTTGGTTAACTCACCTTGCTGAATATTTGTGTTAACTGAATTGTTTTGATTTATGTTATTGTTGGTAGCAGTACTAGAACTGGTCGAAGTGTTGATATTGCGGTTGGTCATGTCACCAGTGTTCACGTTGTTGTTTGTAGCCGTACTGGTACTGACATTGTTGTTGTTGTTTGTAGCCGTACTGGTACTGACATTGTTGTTGTTGTATGTCATTGTTCCAGAATTAATATTGTGATTGGTGTTGGTATTATTACTTGTACTTGTACTGACATTGTTGTTGTTGTAGGTCATTGTACCTGAATTAATGTTGTTGTTGGTATATGTCATGCTACCAGAATTAACGTTGTTGTTGTTGACAGTGCTTGTACCGCTATTGATGTTGTTATTTGTGTTTACGCTGGTACTGTTGTTAGTGTTGGTATTTGCACTGGTGCTGTTTACCGCGGCAGTGCTATTGCTAGTACTTGTGCTATTGGTATTGCTATTCGAAGTAACTGTACTGGTACTATTGCTGGTGCTGTTGGTGTCGACCAGTGTTTTTGAGTCGTAAGTACCTTGATTAATCAAACTGGTATTGTTAGTGGTTGTACCACCTGTAGTACTTGATGTACTGGTGTTAGTGGTCTGTGCCTGGGCACAGACTGCAATCACAAAGCTGGCTAGGCCCATGACGATTTTGGTTTTCATTTTTGCTCACCTTATAATTATTATCCTAATATTTATTGCTCTAGAGCAAAGAAATAGTGAGCATAAAAAAGCCCCTTTCGGGGCCAGTGCTAGTTACGAGTTCTAGCCGTACTCTATTTTTGTACGCGGTTTATTTAATTTGTGTCCAAACACGTTCACGGATCTGCTTTGTTAGTGCATCTGGTAATGGCACATAGTCTAAATCTATGGCATCCTTCTTACCATTCTTAAACGCCCAGTCAAAGAACTTTAGTACTTCATCGCTGGTAGCTTTGTTCTTAGGCTCTCGGTACATGATGATGAAACTGGCTGAACTTACTGGCCAAGCATTAGGATTCTTTTGATCCACAATACTTAATCCCATACCAGGAACTGAGAACCAATCAGCACCATCTGCTGCCGCGGCAAATGTTAAGTCATCTGGACTCACAAACTTACCACTCTTATTTTGTAGTTGTAGAAATGTCATGTTGTTCTTTTTAACATAAGCATACTCTACATAACCAATACTACCTTTAATTCTATTCACGTTGGCAGCAACACCTTCATTGCCCTTGCCTCCCACTGAACTGGCAGCTGGCCACTTTACTGCGGCACCGCGACCTACTCGACTCAGCCATTCAGGGCTAACAGTGGCAAGATAGTCTGTCCAGTTGAATGTTGTGCCTGATCCGTCAGCACGATGAACCACTGTAATTTCTGCGTCAGGTAGTTTCTTACCTGGATTTAGTGCTGTTAACTTAGGATCATTCCAACGATTAATAATACCCATGAACACTTCAGCCATAACTGGTCCAGTGATACGTAGTTCGCCTGGCTTGAAACCATCCAAGTTGACTACAGGAACTGTTCCGCCAATGATAGCAGGGAACTGCACCTGTCCCATCTTGTCTAAGTTTTCTCCACTTACCGGAGCATCTGTTGCACCAAAATCAACTGTCTTTGCGTTGATTTGACGAATGCCACCTGAACTACCAATACTTTGATAGTTTAAACTGGTACCTGTGGCTTTCTTATATCCCTCGGCCCACTTGGCATAGATTGGGAATGGGAAAGTTGCGCCAGCACCTGTAATGTCTGCGTTTGCTGATAAAGCGACTGCGGTTAATAAGATTGCTAGTAGTTTGTTCACTGAGTTCTCCTTGTTGTGACAAGATTATTTAAGGAGAATCATGTTACAATTTTGTTACAAAATCATACGTACTAAGCCAACACTGTCGATGGTTACTAACAGTAGATAGTTAGCCAGCATGCCAAAAGATTTCCTAGTCCAACTAGCCCAAGCATACATGGCACAGCCAGCAATCCAAATAGGATAAAGAGTAAGAAGCGGAGGCGTGGGGACTGTGAGTGCCATAGTAATACTACAACCAATGCTGATAGCCCAAGCAACAAGCTCAACAACAAAACGAATTCGGTTGGACTTAAAATCATCTCGGATCCAGTCAAATGTGTTAAGCAATATATCGTTCATAAACTTGTTGGCTGGCTAGATTCTTGCCTTTGGCTTCGCACTGAATATCAAAGTTGTCGGCAAAGGTCAAGGCCCACTCGGTTACAGCATCGTTCCAATAGAAGTCGCTGTGGGCTCGAAGTTTCTGTTTCTTATAACCTCTAGCAAGAAGTTCAGCAAGATCGGGTCTAGTTCCTCGGTCATGGTCAACCAAAACGTCCTCGCGACTAACACTATAATGAAGTGCAGGACGAGTGCCGCGCCAAGAGTCAATAACCCGCTTGACGCGATCGTCCTGCGCGGTGATGTATTCGCCCGAGTTAATCCAGTGGTGGTGTAGGTCCAATACAAGAGCCACATGCTGAGCCACAGCCAAAGTAGTGTCAAGTCCATTTGTCATCTCATCATTCTCGATGGTAATTAAGTTTCTTGCTTCGGGGCTGAGTCTACCCAATGTACGCAAGAATTTAGCGGGACCACCTTTACCGCTCAAGTGTACGTTGATCTTAAAGCCGTTGTCGTGCCAGGTATTACCATAGCCCATCCAACGTGCCATATCAGCGTGGTATTCAAATTCTAGTATGCTACGTTCTACAATTTCATCTGCTTCGCTTGCTAGTACGCAAAACTGGCCAGGATGAAAGCTCAAACGCACACCGTATTTACGTGCGGCTTCGCCAATTGGGGCAAAGATCTTGGCACAATGATCTTGAATTTCTTGTCGTTGCCACCACGCAATCCAGTTGGGCTCAGTGTAGCCCTGTAGCATTTCACTACCAAGACGTACCATTCTGCGATCAGCGGGCAGTGTGGCCACACGTTCAATCATCTTCACAGCCGCTGTGGCATTGTGATTCATGATGTCCCATTGACGCTGGTCTGCTTCGCTTGCATGTTCGCGAAGCCACCTCATGGTAGTTGATCTGCCGTTTAGGTCACGGTCCACTGCGTTGACTTTCATGCCACCACATTCAGTAGGGTCATTAAGCCACTTGCAACAAAAGCCAATTCGTGTGTTCATATGAGTATTATATACTCAATTGTACAAAAAGTCAACTTCTTGCTTGCCGAATTAGGTCTAGGGTGACACAATGAAATCCACCACCCAACGTTCGACTGTGACGTAGTTCGTGCGGAATTACTCGAAATCGGTAACTTTCCAAAGTTTTAATCAATTCGGTTTGGTGCCGGTCCACAATAACAGTATCAGGATCTACTACCAACATGTTCATTGCAATCCATTTTGATGCATATGGGTATTCATGAAAACCTTGTGCTACCACATCACGGATCCAGATCTTTTGCCAACCTTCAAATGCTCGGGGCACATTATCAAAACCGACGCGGCTGGCATTCAACATGACCAAGCCTTCACGCAAGGGCACAATGGTTGAATCAATATGCACACCAGCGTAAAAATTACACAGCTCAATACTGGTGTTAGGTGGCAAGTTGGCCAACAACCAATAGTAAGCTGCCTTGTTACCGCTGGCGCTTTCCAAATACAACATCTTGTTTGGTCCAAGACGCAGTATGTTGGCAGCATCTAGCACCAGACCTTGATTTCTAGGCATGGAGATTACTTCTGCACCTTCAAGAATATCATGATAGCACTGTAGTTCCATGTCTCTGCAGGGATACATCATAGCAGTATCAATTACCTTGTCCCCAACAATCAGCAATCTGTCTCTAGGACAGTAGTTGTACATGCCGTCGTGTGTCTGGAAATTGAGTGGTTCTGGGCGCACAACCTCTACGCCCAAATCTGTTAGTATCTTGGCCAGCCCATCAAGGTCTTGGTTGGCTTCGTCTATGATCCATTGAGGAACAGGGCCGCTGGGCACTGGGGTTTCTTTCCAACTAGTCTTTTCACTTTCCTTAGAGAACACAGGATCGTTCAAAGGCCAATTGGCATAATCAGCAATACCTACCACAATCTTTTTCAGTGGGTCCCATTCATTGTGTGAACTTATCATATGTGTCCAGTAATCTGTAATGTGTATCGATCTTCTAAGCCAATGTTGGCTGCCGAGTGTGGTGTATCATACGGCCATTCTACTGTGGTTCCTGCTTGCCAATTCACATAAGGATTTCCGTTGACTTCAAGGTAATGCCCTGGTTTCCAGTCTTCCATTAGAACCAATGCACGACGAATCGACTGTTCCTTGCCTGCCAAACCAAACAGCTCAATGTAACGTTTGTACAAGTCGCTGTGTACCGGCATCACTGTGCCTGTGGGCATGCGATAGAATGCAAGCCCAATGTCTTTCCATCCCATTTCAGTATAGATTTCAATGAACTTGCTGGCCCAGACTGGCAAGCGATGGCGCATGTCACAAAGGTCACCTGTAATTTTATTGTTGTAACCTTGTGACAACCATAGAGCCACACTAGTAGGGTCGTTAAAAGGCTCCTGAACATAGTCAAGAGTCTTGAACTCATCGTCCCAGAATACAGGAAGGTTATACTTACTGACCACGTGTGTTGCCATAGTGAACAACTCGATATTCTGGTGTAGATGTTAGTTTTCGCCAGGGATCAACAATCACTGATCCTGCTTCGATGTCGCAGTAGGCCTGTGTGTCTTTTTGTTCGCCTGTGTATTCGTAGGTGATCTTGCGATTGTGTGCCCAAAGAAACACAGCAGGACCTGCAACTTCCGCAACAACTTCGTCTTGGTTGTCTGCCAGTGGATCAACATACACAACTGGCATGCCTGCTTCTTTCACATAGTGACCAACCAAGGTTGAGTATGAACCAATGCAGTATTCCACATCGGGCTTGTAGGCTTTGCCGTGAATCACAATAGGCAATCCTGTTTTTTTAGACTGTTCAACTAGGAACAAGCCCAAATTTTTGGCCTGTACTTCTCGAGCATGCATGATTGTGTCAAACAAGTCATAACCCACTTCGTAGTGTTCTGCTAACCAACGCAGTGCAATGTTGTCACGTGGATGACAAGCACCTGCATCACCCATGCCTGCTGTCATGTACTTAGGACCTTGTAGTCGCATGGTACTTCGTGCAAGAGCATTAGTTACTACATCAACATTGATGTTGCCAATCTTCATGGCAAAGTCTTGAATCATGTTCACAATGCCAACCTTGGCCGAAATGTAGGTGTTGTAGAAGATCTTGATGGCTTCGCATTCATCCCATGTGCCAATTTCATAGCGTGGGTCGTTGGCCATGATGGTCTTGTATAGTTCAATCAGTTCGCCTGCAATACCTGTAAGTTCGCCGTCTTCTGTGCCAATGATAACCATTTCAGGATTGGCCATATCCCACTTTACCGATCCCATGGCAATCAAATAAGGATTGTACAAGAACTGATGCTTGGGGTCTAGTAACGTAATAAACTTGCTACGAGTAGTTCCGGGTAGCACCGTAGAAATCAACACAACCTTTTTGCTGGTCTTGGCATGCTGGTTGACTTTGTTGATGGCATCAATCACAGCGTCGTGGCCAAAGTCCTTGGGGGTCATGTGACTTGATGGAACTGACCCATCATATCCTTCGGCATGTGGTGTTGGCACAGCAATAAAGATCCATTCACTTTCGTTGACCAACTCGTCAATGTCGCAAACTTTTACAGTGTTACTGGTACGTGGGTAAATATCATAACCCCGCACTGTGTGCTTTTCTGCCATAACTTCGGCGCAATCAAGGCCAAGTTTACCGATACCGATAAATCCAATTTTTTTCATATTATGAGCGTTCCTTTAGATAGATTATACAATCACTTAGACGGTTTGTGCAACCATGACATATTAATTTATCGCTTTTATCCCCATGGCTCAAAAAAACTCAATGATCTGCTACCATTGTCAGACAGTATAAACAATCGTAGTGGCTGGCAGAGATTGCTCAAACCTGGTGCTATTTGTCATGATCAAGAACCGTTGTTTTTTGATCAATATAGCAATGACGACATGCTAAATTCTTTTTTATGTAACACACAAGTAAAAATAAGTTCGGATATTATTAACCGCATAAAATCAGCTATTAACAGTCAACATTTGAGATGTATGATTGATTCCCAATATAGTGTGCATGACAAAACTTTGTTAGTACACAGTGAAAAAAACAGTACCAATTTAGATCGATATGTACAAGCAGGGTTTATTGGTGTTTACTGGTGGGCACATGCTGCTATTGCCTGTGATTGGTTTAGATATGCTCAACACGATGCCGCTCTCAAAATCAATTTTGATGCCATTGACAAAGACTTTCTGATTTACAATCGTGCCTGGTCTGGCACACGAGAGTACCGATTAAAATTTTCCGAACTTGTAGTAAATAACAACCTGCAAACGTACAGCGTAATGAAATTCAATGTTGAATCAGAAGGAAATAACTATCAAACGTTTATTCCTGTTAATCCTGCGTTTAAAATACAACGCACAGACCTGGAGAATCATTTTGACCCGTGTTTAGTAGATGCCACAGCCAGCGCAGATTATAACAATAACGATTATCAACACACTGCTATCGAAGTAGTATTAGAAACACTGTTTGATGATACCCGACTGCACTTGACTGAAAAGTCGTTGAGACCTATTGCTTGCGGCCGACCTTTCATATTGGCCGCTGCTCCTGGAAGTTTAGCATATCTTAGAAGCTACGGTTTCAAAACATTCGATGGTTATATTGACGAAACTTACGATACTATTCAAGATCCACTAGAAAGACTCATGTTCATTGTGAACGAAATGAAAAGAATATCGCAGTTGTCACAGGATCAAAAACGTCAACTTTGGCAAAATCTTTATGCTATTGCTGACTATAATAAAAAATTATTTTTTGATCAATCATGGCAACAGAGCATTTTTAATGAATTTGTAACCAACGCAAGATCAGCGGTGGCAATATCGGAACACACCAAAACGGGCAAATACTGGAGAGTATTTTACAACGCCTGGAAAGAATCTCCGGAAAAGTTTAACCATATTGTGGTGCAAGGATTGATTGATAGCATGCATCATGCAGAAGAAATTGAACAGTTACTCAGGCAATAGACCTAATCGATGAAATCTGTCTAATACCAGGTCTAAGTTCTGAACGGTATCGTTGCCATAATCAAACGGTAAAATACGTCCCTGTGGGCTTTTGTCACTGCTACAATTGAATCTATTTGGAAAATCGTTGTGTGTTAGTTGTTCTATGGATTTGAATTCAAATCTCAATTGTTCAGTTAGTTGATACTGAGAATGTTGGCTCATTGCCCAATTGGCCAGTAGTTCGTACTCGCTGAACCATTTTACATTGGCCACATAGTCCCAGGGAGTTTGGTCCAAGAATATATCTGTCCAGGGCTGTTCAAATCTTTCGGCCACTGATTCTTTTAAACTAGTCCAGTCTGATTTAAAAATTGGCATCATGTCACACACAAAACAATGCGGGGTTTGCCTTGGCAGTGCAGTGATATTTTCAAATGCTCTATAATATTCCCAGGTATGACTGACATTTGGCAAGTAAAATAAATTTAGTTTTCCATCTACTACACAATCATATGGATCTGTACAAAAACTGTCGGCATCTTGAATAAAAATAACGTCAGCATCAACATGATCTAGCATGTGCAGTTTCATTGCTTGCTGTAACAACCAAGAGCCACGATAATCGCCACCAAGGTTCCAGGTTGCAATAGCTGGATACTGCTCCAGTAACTCGTAATCAGTTATGTATTCAAACCCTGTGGTGTCAATGGTATATGTCTGAAACAACCGGTTGATCCTGTCGGCAGGTAATGGTGACACTACTATGGTTTGATCAAATGTATTAAGATTTTTATCAAACTTCAAACTCAGACACGCATTACCTATGCGATGTGCGCCCACCATCAAAACTCGTGCTATTTTCACTCTAGACCCCTGTTAATGTATTATTTAGCGGGTGCAGTAGGCTGTTTCTTTGGGGCTGTTTCTTTGGCTTTTTCCAGTGCTTTTAAAGTAGCTGGACTGGTGTGATGCGGATGATGCTGTGGTGGTGCCTTCAAATGAGGCTTTCTTTTGAACCAACTCATGTGTTTTCCTCCTGGGGTATTTACATTTACCCGGAGGGTTTATTTACTAGGTGTTTTTAATCACAACACCGTCCCACCCATCAGGCAACACTGATTCTTTGAGCGTTTTTATACGCTCTAATAGAGTTTGATAAAAACTGTCAACTTCTCCGTTCCATTTGCCCAGGAGTGCACCAATGGCTTTTTCACAATAATCCCAGTGTTGTAGACGATAATTTTCAATTACATCTGCATGCAGTTTGATGTGTGCATCAATCAAGGGAAACTCTTGTAATGGTATTTTTTCTACCACACAGTAGGCTGTAACCCGAGTACCATTGGTATCAATTGTGTCAAGTTCTAGTACTGTATAACTGTTGGGGATTTCTTTAACGGCTTCGCCAAAAATAATGTGCATGTTAATTCCTTTTAAATATGTATGATGACATTTAGCTTTGATTTAATTTCTGATTTACACGTTGATACCTGGCCACGTTTTGACTGGACGGGTATTGCCACTAGCCCTGTTGCTGTGGTTGCAGGGGATATAGCCATGGATCGCAATGATCTAGTGGAGGTACTGTCACACCTGGGTAAAAACTACCAAGCTGTGTTCTACATTGATGGCAATGATGAACACACAAATTACCTGGATAATTTGACCTACAGTTATGCCGATTTAGTAACTCGTCTTGAAAAAATACCCAATCTAGTGTATCTTCAAGACAATGTTGTTGTGATTGATGGTGTTGCTATACTGGGTACCAATGGATGGTTTGGATTTGATTTTGATCCAAACATCGACCCCACACAAAGTGCTCAATGGTTTCAGGACAAATTTAAACTGACCGGAGACGCTGTAAAAAACATTGGCAGGATGGCCACAACTGATGCCATGTACATGATCAACTCAGTCAAGCGACTACAGACACATCAGGATGTTAAAAAGATTGTGATGGTAACGCATACTGTGCCGGATCCTATGCTGATCAGTCATGACATCAATCTAGAAGGTACTTGGCGATTTAACACCATGGGCAACCAACTCATGCGACAGGCTCATGCAGTGGATACTGAACGAAAAATACACACCTGGTGTTTTGGACATTACCACAGTGCTGTGGATCAAGTTCGCAACAATGTGCAATATCTCAATCACTGCCGAGGTCGTGGCAATACTGACTACGGACAGCATGTGTACTATCCGCGTCGAATCACTGTGGAATTTTAGGCCTGATCTGGCTCTAGTTTGATCTGTAGCGGGTAGCTGTTACTTCTAGCTGCCAGGGTTACTTCAATGCCTTTTTGTTCGGCAATCTCGTATGGCAATACCGCAACGCATGCTGATCCAGCATTGTGAATGTCTTCAGTAATGGTAAACGCTGTGTCAGTGGTGTAATTAAAAAATTCAATCAAAGTTTCGATCACAAATTCCATCGTGGTCTGGTTATCGTTTAGATAGATTACCTTGTACATTGGTGGCTCTTTGAGTTGTTCGCTTGGTTTGATTTTTGTGCGTGTTTCTGATTGTGACATAATTTTCCCTGTTGCAGTGGCAGCACCTTGCTGCCACTGTATTTACACTATTATATTAGGAAGTGTAGGTGATAGCAATAGTCTTTGGCTTGGCTTCTTCGGGTATTTCACGCTTTAGATGAATACTTAGAATACCAAGTTCAAGATGTGCTCCAGTAATTTCCACATGATCCGCTAGTTGGAATTCTCTACGGAAACTACGCTCACTGATTCCTTTGTGCAGGTATTTTGCAGTTGAATCTTCATTCTCCACTGTTTCACGACTGTGCTTGCCTTCAATTACCAAGATTTTTTTGTCCTTGGTCACTGCAAGGTCATCGTACCCAAATCCAGCCACAGCCACGCTGATCATGTACTCGTCGTCATTGACTTGTACAATATCATAAGGTGGATAGTTTGTTGAGCTTTGTTGAGCACTCACACGCATGAGATCATCAAACATGTTATCGAAACCGATACCAAATTTATGAATTGCGGGAATGTCGAAACTACGAAGGGTGAGAGTTTTTGTCATTTGTTTTCTCCTTTATTAAGCAAGATGACTATTTAAATGTAGACCCGACCATCGGCATCTACAAACATATTTATACAGGAAATCTCAACTGTTGTCAAGACTTTTGGATATTTTTTATTGTGTAATCACATGCCGTCCAGGTCATGGTAAACAGAGTAAAATGTTCCGGGTGATTTAGGCCAAGTCGATATTTTAAACCCTTGGCAACTTTGGTTGTGTAAGGTACCTGGTGACGCCGAGCCCAGGCGTTGACTACATCTCTGAGATCATCGAAACTGTCCATGCTTGTGACAATGTCAAACTCTATGTACATTAGAACTGTTTTTTGGGTAACTGTTGTTCGCGTAGTTTTTTGTTCCAACGATTCTTGGCAGCACTTGCTTTGAGTTTGCGTTGGGTGGTGGGTTTGGTGTAGAATTCACGGTCTCTAAGTTCGTTTAGCAAACCTGTTTCTTGTATTTTCTTTTTGAATTTACGCAGTGCTCGGTCTACATTACCATCTGTTACCAGTACTGATCTGCCGTGTAATTTTTCCATGGGTTCGTTACAATTCCTTTGGACTATTTACCAGGTTTTGATCGATATCTACATGGCTGATGCCACTGGTGCGATAACGTGCTAGATTGTACATGTGTGGCATTAACACACGTTCTAGCTCACTGTGTAGTCCACGTGCGCCTGTTTTGTTCTTTAGTGTGCGTTCAGCAATAAGATCCAAGCTGTCAGATGTAAACTCAAGATCTACTTCATCTTGTTTGAACAACCACTGATATTGGCTCACGTAGTTGTGTTTTACTTCTTTGAGAATGCGCACAAGGTCTTTTTTGTCCAGTTCTTTGAGTGCAACCCAGGCTGGGAATCTGCCTACAAATTCAGGAATCAATCCAAATCGCACAAGATCATCAGGGCTGGTTTTATCTAAATGTACATCACTGGCTGTTTTACTGGACACGTCGGCGCCGAATCCAATGCCTGTACCTTGCACACGATTCTTAACAATATTATCCAGCCCCACAAATGCACCACCTGCAATAAACAAAATGTTGCGAGTATCAATTTCCACAGTATCGCCACCTGGGTGTTTGCGGCCGCCTTGTGGGATAATACGACACTTGGTGCCTTCTACTAACTTTAACAATGCTTGCTGTACACCTTCACCTGACACATCTCGTGTGATGCTGGTACTTTCGCTCTTACGGCTAATTTTATCAATTTCGTCCACAAACACAATACCACGTTGTGTTTTTTCAACATCGCCGCCGGCGGCAGCATACAAGCGACTGATCAAACTTTCCACATCATCGCCCACATAGCCTGCTTCGGTCAGGCTGGTGGCATCGGCAATCACAAACGGCACATCTAGATAACGTGCAACTGTGCGAGCCAACAAGGTCTTGCCCGAGCCGGTGGGACCAAGCATAAGGATGTTGGCTTTTTCAATTTCGGTATTGACATCTTTGTTGCGAATACGTTTGTAGTGATTGGCAATGGCCACACTCAGCATGACCTTGGCCGCATCCTGTCCAATAACATACTGATCAAGATGGTTTTTAATTTCTCTTGGGTCAAGATTGGCCTCTTCAGATTTTGCTTCTGGTTGATCTACCAGCAGTGTCTGGCACAGGTCCACACATTCATTGCATATTGCAACATCTTCGCCCACAATAAGTTTTGTTACTGCATCTTTATGTTTGTTGCAAAAACTGCAGGTGCTGAGATTTTCATTTGATTTCATTGTATTATTTGGATTTGGTTTGTAAACGTTGCGCCACTTGTTCTTGTTCACCTGGATTTAAAAGTTCAGGATCGTATTCACCAGTGGCAATTTTATCAATCAAATGATCAATATATGCTGTATCGTAAGTATAGTTATCTATTGTAGATTTGTCAACTAAAATCCAGACGGCACCGTTGAATTTGTACAGTTGGTTTGGAATCACATCTGTTTTGACAAAACTATCACCTCGGTCGGGTGCTGTTGGGAACGCAGGACCAAAACTAGAATTAGGAACAGGTTTCAAATACTGCAACCAAGGTAGTTCAGTGATCATACCTTTGGCCAATTTAATGCGCTGATTTTTCAGTGTATCGTCTGGATTGAGGGTTTTCCAAAGGCTCTTGGCCTCTTTCATTTCTGGAGTATCTTCAGGATCAAACGGATCAAAATCAATCACTTGCCGCGTGGCAGGTACAGATTCAACTGGTTCTGCTACAGACTCAGATTTAGCGACCATTGGCTTGAGATTTTCAAAATGCACAAATGGTTTGTCCAAGTAAGCATGGCGGCCACGATCAAACTCTGTTTTCAATTCTTCAACTTCTTCTTCAGTTGAAGGATATGTTGTTGTAGTAGTGTTGTACATCCAACCTGGGGGTGATGGGTCTGTGTGTATCATCCAACTGGGTTTGTCTGCTGTTTCTTTTATTTGATTAATTTGTTCATCAGTCAATGGACCATCGTCTGGAGGATATGCAGGTTCGTCATGCACAAACCCTCCTCGGCCTTGACGTGCCCATTCAAACTGTTTGTTGGCGGCTAGAATAAGGGTGAGTGCTAGTGGATCAAAAACCAACACAATCAAGATGATCACAAGACGTACTGCTTTTTCTAACACATTGGCATCTGGATTGTCACCATACACCAAGGCCGCAATGTATTTTATCGGACCAACTTCCGCTTCAATCTTACGAAACTCGGCAGCAATAGGGGCTCTTTCCTCATTAAGCGTAATAATTGTTTTCTGCTCGGCTTGGATTTCAGCAAGGAGACGCCCACGTTCCTTTTGTTGTGCCCTACGCACAGCCACGGCCTTATCGGCGCCCGTTTCTGTTGTGCTTCGGCCCATGACCTGGTCCACTGCCTCATCCATCTGTTTAAGTGCTTTGCGATTTGCATCAATATTCTCTTTTGCTGTTTTGATCTTTTCATCATAGATGGCAACCCGAGCAATTGAATCGCCTGATACCAGACTTTGATCCGAGTGTGCCTTTGACAGGTACCCAAAAATACCCATTGATGTCAGCAACATAAGGAATGCCACAGCAGGTATCAAATACATTTTGAATGCCCAGCCGGCTCGTTTCCAGTTGTTGTGCAACCACACTGTGGCCACAATCTTGCCAAGTTCTAGACTGCCACCCATGATGATCACAGGGATTGCCGCCGCAGAGAAGATTGCAACTAGGCCAGCTACTGAATAATAAGCGGCTACCAAGCTCAGTAGCAGAGCTGTGGCCAATATGCCGAAACCAAATATCATAATGTTTATTTACCGGGATTTTTTATCACTATCACGGCGTGCTTTACCGCACACCAGGTAGCAAACGACGGATCTGGTACTTCAAACCAAACGTGATTTTCAGGTCTATTTCTTTCCCATGCAAACTTTTCTAGTTTGCGTTTGACTCTGGGCTGACCACGCCATCCATCACGGCCATATAGTGTTGTGGCCTCTTTCATGATTGCGTACCAAGTTTCGGTGTCACGCAAATCAAACCAAATACGGTGCATGACCAAGGGCGTTGATTCAAGCGAGCTGATTGACGCAGACATACTCGACGCAGAGGTCTCTGTTTCAACAGACATTAAAAATATCCTTTCACTGTGTTAATCCCTAATGAGCATACTCCCGGGTATCAACCGGGGTTTGGACGAATCCAGGGACAGTGTCGCAACCTATGTGACTTATGTTCACATGCCACGGTAGTAGCAGGCCTAGGAACCCCACCACACCATTGAACAGCACCATCTCCCTGATCATGCTCTATAATTATAACAACATGATCCAGTGCTGTCAACGAGTCTGGCTAATTACGTTGGAAATGGCCAGTTGTTGCCGGCAGCGGGGCGAGTTTTTAATTTGATATTTTCTTCGATCACTGTGCCATCATCTTCGCACAGATCAACTTGATATGGTGCAATGATGTGTACTGCGGCATCTTCTTCCGCCCAATCATGTTCACCATCATACAGCCATCCTGCTCCACCTTCGTAGTAAAGTTCTTTGAGTTCCTGTTGTTCTAGTTCAGAAATGTCATCGCTGAACTCCCACTCAACACTAACACTGTCATCAAACTCACAACCCCACCCTAAGTCTGTTCGAGCATAGGCCACAGGATCACCTTCCCAGGGTAGATTGCAATCTAGGTCGCCTTCAACGAAACCTTGCCCCCAGCGATAGGTTTCATCAATGTTAAACCAACTGATGCTGTCATTGGGGTTTTTACGATACATTTCTACATGGTAGACAATGCTTTTCTTTTGCAAAGGTTTGATTAGATATACGTTAGACATGTTTATTTCCTATCGCCAAACAACTGCAACAAGTTCAAGAACAAGTTGATAAAGTCCATGTACAAGGTCAATGCTCCTCGCACTTCTGCCGAATCATTAGTCTCTACACTCAGTTCCTCACGGATCTTCTGTGTGTCATAGGCAGTAAGTCCCAAAAAGATAATGATAGCTAGTGCAGAGATCACCATCTGCATCACAGTTGATCCAATAAAGATATTAACAATGCTAGCAATAATGATGGCAATTAAGCCCACAAACATAAACTTACCAACACTGTCTAAACTCTGTTTGGTAAAGTAGCCATAGCCACTCATGACGCCAAACAAAATGCCTGCACCCATAAAGGCACTCACAATTGATCCCATGGTAAACACAGCAAAGATCATTGAAAAGCTCAGCCCCATCAATGCCGCAAATCCATGCAGACATAACTGTGCCACACCCTTGCTGGGGTTATTGGCCAGCACATAGCCTACACCAAAGATGGCCGCAAGTGGTGAAAAGATTACGATCCACTTCATCCAACCTGTAAAAAAGAATTGTAGTAACTCTGGGCTAGAGCCAACAAAGTAACTCACAAACATTGATACAATTACAGCCAGACTCATGTGTCCATACACACGACCCATTGCTGAATTGATTTCTCCAGCAGAACGATACGAACCGCTATTATAAGTTGTTTCAAACATGTTAATCATCCCTTTCCATTTCTGTAGTTTCCTTGATCAAGGCCTGCAGTTGTTCCAGAGTAGGAACCATGAGTTTGACTGTTTTGTAGTCGTTCTCACTGTCGCGTCCCGATACTTCAATCATGTACGCATTGTCGTACATGTACACTGTGAACGATTCGTTGGCCTTGACCAACTTGTCGCTAATTTTATTTACTGTTTTAGTCTTTGCCATTTTCTTGTCCTAATGTTTTTGGTGAGTGATCTAACACATCGTTATATTCGTCACGATAAAAATATGCATCTTCATCGTTGATAGTAACTGTCAAGTCACTATGTCGTAAATCATAATCAACAAAATTATGATTGTCATCGTACACACGGAACACAGTCTGTCCTGTAAATATCTGTATTAGATGTCCGGTAACGCCGTTGGCTGATTGTGATTTCATACTATTGATATTCTTTGTTTAATTTAACGTTGGTTAAACTAGCAACCGTTTGAAACTTGTCCCAGGCATCTTTTGCCGCAGGATTGCGTTGTAATTCAGAGCTTGGTAACACTGCCTCTAGCCAAATTTCTGGGCGGCGGGCAGGATGTGCTCCAAACTTACGTGGCTGATGAAACTTGCCCTGTTCCCATAAGTCAATTGTGATCTGTCGAAACTTGTGCTCGTCTTCGGCTGGGTAATCCATCCACTCGTGGCCACCAAATATGCCTCCAAGTTTTTGCCCGCCTCCATAATTATCCCATATTCCAGACCATTGAGTGTCATCATTGGGATCAAAGTCAGTACGGGCAATGATAATCAGCACATCATCAATGTCTACTCGACCATCCACAATGTCTCGCACACATCGGCTATAACTGAGTCCAATTTTCAAAGTTTCTCTCCTGGTTCAAATCCACGGAATCGCAAAAAGCGTGGGAATCTCAAACTGTATGATCCGTCTTGGTTTTGGGTAACTGCGTCCGCTTCAACCTCAACCACCCGATCAAGAAGCTCATTGCGAGCGGCCCAATAC
>Ga0209353_10000685_pt1 | contig 20313 bp, 21 predicted proteins | sample LauGreSpBDMM15SD_2_FD_187561 | JGI IMG/M metagenome (GOLD analysis project Ga0209353, IMG submission 187561) | Freshwater lake microbial communities from Lake Michigan, USA - Sp13.BD.MM15.SD (SPAdes) (version 2) | ecosystem: Environmental > Aquatic > Freshwater > Lake | place: Lake Michigan...
CGAATAATGCACGGTCTTCATATTTGAATAGAAACGTGTTACGTTCAATGAATTCGTATGCATTGGTAATGATTTCGCTGGTTTTTGTGAAAGAGTTTGCATACGCGACGATGCTGTCAATGATGGACATCAGATGACAGTTGAGATTTGTAATGGATGTTTTTTTTAGTTGCATAATGGTGTAAAGATAAAATGCATATTTTTGTTTTGATTTGAAAATTTGTTTCAAGAGTTCGGATGCAAGGTCTAGTAATAAGAACTCAAATACCAACGACTTGTTATCCCCCAGCGTGGAATCCAGGTTTTGAATACGAAATTTGTCCAGACTTTTCATATGTTTGAGTTCACCGCCGCCAGCGGGTTGAATTGTGATTGTAGCAAGTGGGGTATCCTGTCCATACTTTGTAATAGTCTTAGTAATCGGTTCTTCAAAATACTTGGTAAATAACAAACGTTCTGTTTCAGGCGATCTGTCAATCTTCAAGAATGAATACAACGACTGATGGTCATTTGTGCGGATGTTCACGTTGTCGTAACCGGCCACAATCATTTTTAGAATATGTTTTTCATTTTGCGAAACGGGCACTTCAATCGTCTCCCATTCCGAACGGGTAAGTTTGCTTTGAGTAAGATCCATTGTAGCGGGTAGGTAGTTAGTATAGGTTAAAATCGTAAGATTGATGCATCAATTGAACCGTTTTAGAAGTAATCAATTTTTTACGGAAAATATCAAAATTAAATGTGTTTAGTATAATATTATGGACAAGTACAATCGCCTTTGTGCGAACATAGAAGACCAAATGACCGCAGATTGCAACCAGAAAAACTCCAACAGTGAATATTGTGAATTACTGCGAACGATTTATTCCGATTGTGTAAAGTACCGCGATCGAAAATTACGCACGTTGGCAGAAGAAAAAACGAAAGAGGCAAAAATAAAATCAAAAGTTGCGTAAAAGACATAGAAATGTTGAATAGTATTATAGTAGCTAATGTTCAACAATTTATTCAAAACAAAATATAATACGGTTTCATTTGAGGACCTGCAAACAGCCATATTAAAACCCACCCACTACATCATTATAAATACCATGTCAGCGACTAATCAGAATTGTTTGATAAAAACGACCATCTCATATCAAGGCGAGGAGAACCTAATCAACGAATATATCAATAATTATGATTTTAGTAGTAAAACGTTCATCATATACGGCGAGAACGCAAATGATGATAGCATAGAGACGAAATTTAAACAGATGCAGGGGCTTGGTTTCGCCAACGTATATATTTATCGGGGCGGGATGTTTGAATGGTTACTATTACAAGACATATATGGACAAGATGAGTTCCCGACCACGAGTAAATTATTAGACATATTAAAATATAAACCGACGAGAACCTGGAATAACTAGATGCACTGAAATTACACAGAATTAACTGAATAAGTAGTTTCGTAACTCAAACTGATTTCGGCGGGCTGGTTCTCCACCGCGATTTTATCTGGGTCAACATAGTTATACTGAATACGGTCGGTTAGATATGCAGAATAAAATATGTTCTCTTCTGTGTTTGCCAGCGAATTTGTCTGAATGAGTTTGCCTGCAAGGAATAGCACATTGGTAATAAAGACGCTGGTAGTTTTGCTATCTAGGTAGTTTCGGTATACCGAATATCCACTAAATATAGTATTCGCTAAAAAGAAAAACAGGGCAATGTAACTGGCGTGTTGATAACTATGGTCTAAATTGAGAACCAAATGTCGTTTTTTATCAGGCAAAAGAAGCAACGCTTCTCCGACCGCATCGTTGTCAGAGGCGAACTCTTTATTTATATCTAAATAGTTAATCAAAGTAGTTTCGCGTCGCATTTCAACTACGTAAAGATATACAAACGCAATGAGTGTGGCAATATTTATCGCAGCATTCGCACTATATACGTCGGTGCTTTTAAACATGTTGTCGGTAAGCCCGCACATATTTTCACCGCACTTTTGTGGGACAAACATGATGAGCATAGTACCCATTAGTACACGATACAACTCTAAAATGAACGATATAGATACATTGAACTTTTGCATAAAATCTTGATCCTTCAATCTAGATGTAATGCAGTTACAACATTTTGTGGGCTCTGCTGGTCCCTTGACCATAACACTATTATCGGCTGTGGGCTTCGGCGAGGCGGTCAATACCAACTCGGTCTCCATAACAGTATACACAACCCGCCTATTTTTTTGGGGTCTATATAAAAAATTGAATACAACCAAACGGGCATTTAGTTAAAATATCTAACTTTATAATACAATGACCCAACCAATCATTATCTCCATTGAAGGCAATATCGGTGCTGGAAAGACCACCATTTTGGAAGAACTCAAGACCAGAATGGGTGATTCCTCTTATATTATATTTGTAAAAGAGCCTGTTGATATTTGGGAGACAATCCGCGACGAAGACGGGAAGACGATATTAGAAAAATTTTATGAAGATTCTAAAAAATACGCATTCCAGTTTCAGGTTATGGCGCTTACGACCCGATTGTCCTTGATACGCAATACCATTCGTGCAAATCCAGATTGCAAAGTGATTATTTGCGAGCGTTCAGTAGACGCAGATATGCAAATATTTGCGAAGATGTTATACGCTGATGGCATAATATCTTATATTGACTATAAAATATACTGTTTGTTGGCAAAAGAACACTCGCACGACTTTATCGTGGACGGCTACGTCTACATCAATGCGGATGCAGAGATATGCCACAACCGCGTAACAAAGCGGTCTAGAACGGGCGAAAGTCAAATCGAATTGGCTTACTTACAAAAATGCAAGAAGTATCACGATGATTGGTTGGAGAATTATAAAGAATGGGATTGCAATAAAGAAACGATAAAAACCCGCGTATTGAATCTAAACACAAATGCAGACGTAACGTATGATAAAAACGACGATGACGACTTGGGTAACCAGTGGATCAATGGCATTGAGAAATTTATCAATGACATCATTATTGCAAAACAACAGAATTAATTGAATTTAACGATAATTTGGACATTTTCCTTTTTTATGCACTTGCACGCCGAAATAGATAACTCTTCGCGGCGTTTTCGCGTTTTTGAATTATTGTTATTCGTTTGGGCCGTGCTCTCTTCATCTACGGGCGTGCGGCGTTTCGTAGTACTATTGCGTTTATTCATATCGCATTCAATCACATCATAATTGTTTTTTATATAATCAATAATGTTGTTATCAAGTGCCCATTTGAAGAAATTTAACTGACCGATGGTAGTTTCCATATATTGTTCATTGTCGTACGGGATAGACACGCGGTCCCATCGACAAAACGGATCAAACCGCTTTTTGGAGTACGCTTTTAACTTTAATTTGTAGTCATTGTACACCTTAAACCTGGTGATGGATTGCGTATCTTCATTGCCACAAGTTTGCTCATAAACGGTATAATATTTCTTCGCATAATTGGTTACAAACCAGTCGACAATGCGCAATGATATATCGGAATCTCCATTAATAATTCTGATCATTTTATTGAGGTTTTCGCGATTATTATAAAATTCCATTAAACTGGATAGCAATAGGTCATTTTGTGTATTTAATGTGTTTGCGCGTAACATATTTGATATGTAATAGGTTTATTGTTTATGCAGTTTTCTGAAATTATTATTTGTATTGCAATATTTTTTATCACATAATATTTTAGAATAAATGGGGGGCGAGAACCATCCGCAATGGAGAATCTGGTTACACGAACTATTGCATCAAGACTATTCTGATGACAACTTACAGATTTCCATTAGTGAGATTGCAGCCGATGCATATATCGCAATAAATGAACATAGCAATTCGACTAACATTGCAATTGCGGTTCGGAAGGTCATTTTATCGGTTGGCGCTACATTGTCTAGCGACAATAAAATGAATTCAATGTATTTTACGATAAGCAACGCCGACGGGTCTACATCATATATATTATTAGAAATGGAGAACATACCAAATATAAATAAAACCAATTGGCTCAATCGGGTAGGGTTAGTTGGCGATAAACATAGAGTAAATATCTATGTATCAGTAATGGTTCCGACGAATGAAATTGCGAACAATATATGCAAGAATATATTTAGCATTGATGTTGGAAACAAGATCAATCACTTGCATACATATATGTATTTTGTTCATAGTACAAGATAAAAATGCCGCTGTATATTAGAAATGACGTTTTACGAATTACTCAAACGGGTGTATTGGGCATTAGATGAATGGATAGCGTCCAGTTTGGGGCTGGGTGATTATTATGGAGCGGATCAGGCGGATAATGACGATGCGGAGGATGAGGAGGATGATACATCGGATAAGAATGAAGATGATGATGCGGTGGACGAAGACGATGAAGTTCAGGTTGATGCGGTCACGGAAGAAGATGATGGATACGATGATATGTACAAGTATCATGACCATCAAGCGTAAATTAGATTGCACAAGTAATACATAATATATAAAAATAATATAGAACTGTATCGCGTTAATTAGTATTGGCATTGTAATGTTAAATAATAAAAAAATATTATTATTTGGTGGGTCTGGTTCTCTCGGTAGAAAATTTATTGAGACGTATATCGAGTGTAACGAAATAACAAATTACTCACGCGATGAATGTAAGCATTGGGAAATGTCATTGAAATATAAATCTCCGCATCTTAAATTTATTATAGGCGATATACGTGATTACAATAGCGTAGAAAATGCAATATTGCGGATACAACCAGATTTAATTGTTATTATGGCAGCACTAAAACACATTGATCGCTGTGAATACGCAATCAATGAATGTTTGCAAACCAACTGTATGGGTCCAATGAACATTCTGAATGCCATTGAAAAAAATAACGATCGACTGATTCAGTTAGAAACGGTTGTTATGGTAAGCACAGATAAGGCGTGCGAACCGACGAATGTGTATGGTATGGCAAAGGCACTGGCGGAAAGTGCAATAGTGGAGAAGTCATTGTACATAAAAAATCGTAAATTTGTAAACATTCGGTATGGAAATGTCTTAAATTCAAGAGGAAGTATAATTCCTATTTTGCATGAAAAGGGCAATGACCCCGAAGTAAAAGAATTTACGTTAACACACGAAGACATGACACGGTTTGTTATGACATTAGAACAAAGCGTGGAACTAATTGAATATGCGGCACTGCACGGCGAAAGCGGTGATACTGTTATACCCAAATTGATATCGTTGCGAATGATTGATTTGATTGAAATATTCTCAAAGAAATATGGTAAACCAGTTAGAATAACTGGACTAAGACCAGGAGAAAAGATGTTGGAGTCGCTTATTAGTGAAACACAGGCAATGCGTCTGGTAAAGATGGATAATGGGTATATGCACATTAAACCGTGTTATAAAAATTTATTGGTCACCGAAAACGTACAGAATTATAATAGCAAATTGAACCCGTTAACAAAAGAAGAATTGTTTGATTTTATGAATAAATTAGAGTTGATATAGACAGACGAGTCTCTTATATTGCATCGAATGGTTTAACGATAGTTTTATGTATTCTAGTATGGAAATGTAATAAAAAACTTATTATTAGTAATTATATAGTAAATTAATGACTTCATTCAGCGAAACCAACGATATAATATTTACAACTGCATATAAAGACATAAATAGAGGAAATTGGAATAATTTTGTTAGAAGCAACAAAACTTATATTGATTATTTTTACAACCTAGCAGATAATATTAAATACAAGCTAGTTGTTTATGTAGAATGTGATATAAAAGAAATAATGTTTAACGAGCACACGTTCAACGATAATATTATTTTTATAGACATGAATGGCGTATATACATTCTACCAAAAGTACTTGGAAAAAGACAAAATAATTATAAATAGCGAAATATTTAAAGGAAAAATTCCAGAGAACAGAAAAAATAAACCAGAATGTTTATATTCAGAATATAATTTAATTAATCACAGCAAAATAAACTTTGTTGCTAATACGAAACGAATATTCCCAAATTACAAATATTATTCTTGGATTGATTTTGGAATAATGAATGAAAAGATTGAAAATATACCAAATAATATAGATATAAGTTTACTACAAAACAAGATAATTTATCATTGCGTTCACCCGCCTCCAACTGAAAGAATTTCAGAAGAAGAAATGTTAAAAAGCGATCAAGTATATTTTTTAGGTAGTGCATTTATAGTTTTTCGTGATTTAGTTGAACACTTTGAAAATATATGGGAGTATAAAATCATTCAATGGCAAGAACAATATATAACCGACGATGACCAAAATTTAATATTGCAATTATATTATAATTGCCCAGGGTTATTTCAAAAGATAGAAAACACAGAATGGTTTGGAATATATAGAAAGCTTCAAAAAATAAAAATAAAAATTAGATACGGAACTGACAAATATAATATTGATATTACCGAAGTTGTTTTACGAAAATGTAGAAAACAAAATATTATATTTATTACAGGAGATGACCATTTAAGAAATCAGTTATTTACAGACCCATTAGTTGGTATTAAAAAAAATATTTATATTTACAATAACAATTTTAACATATATGAAGTAGTTAACAGTAATATTTTTATAGACATTGGCAAACAAGAATTTTTTATTGAAAATATGCATATGATTCCAGAATATATTACAAATGCATACAATCAAGTTGACGCAATGAACCGACTATTGTATATTCAATCTACAATGCAAATAAAATATGGGTCATTTAAAGAAGAATCTTTTGAACAAATGATGTCAGCTACATATATAACTGGAAATGAAAAGGTATTAGAAATAGGAGGAAATATCGGGAGAAATACATTAATTATAGGAAAAATACTGAACAACAACAATAATAATAATTTAATTACCTTAGAAAGCGATACAGAAACGTGTGTGCAATTGTTAGAAAACAAAACTATTAATAAATTAGATTTTTACATCGAAGGGTCTGCATTATCTAAACGCAAATTAATTCAAAAAGGACATGATACATTTGTTAGTGACAATATAACAATCGGATTTAAACCAGTTAATACAATTACATTAGAAGAATTAAACCATAAATATAATATTAAATTTGACACCCTTGTTTTAGATTGTGAAGGAGCATTTTATTATATTTTGTTAGATATGCCAGAAATTATAGAAAATATTAAATTAATTATAATGGAAAATGATTATAGAGATATCTCACACAAAGAATATATTGATAGGGTTTTAATAAATAATGGGTTTCGTGTAGATTATGTCCAAAGTGGCGGGTGGGACCCGATAACGTGTCCCTTTTATAATAATTTTTACGAGGTTTGGGTAAAAATATAACTATATTTGTTGAAAATTACATTTATTGCACATAAATGTAATATACTTATTCTGTCTTGTTATTAAATTGCAATCTATTTTGATAACTTATTATAAACATATATGTGTCATCGTTCATTTGGTATTACTTTATATTTAAAGTAATGTTTTATAATTTCTTTACCATTATCATCAGTTACTATCCCCGCATCAACTGAACTATTATGCCTTTCCTTGTACAATTTTATATTATAAACGCCTTGGTATTGTTGAACAATATGATATAACTGATAACATAAACAATGAAAATTAATATTTAACAAGTTAATATCCATATTATAAATATATTTAATTGTTTCATATATAATCTGGTTTTTTGATTTGCAAAAAATAATTCCGTTACATATTGTCTTTGGCATAACCGATTCAACTGAAACAAAATCATAATCTTGTATAATATTATCTATGTTTTCATAAATCATAGCGTCACTATCAAGTATAAATCCACCATTTACATACAAATACCAATATCTAAATAAATCTGCCCTATGACACCCGTTTTTAATAGCATAAAATTTATCAATAATTAATGGGAAGTCAGATATAGGGTTTTCAATAAAAAACTGACATTCGTCTCCGTTAATATATTGTTGATAGTTCCACCCAGGTGATTTTTGTTTAATTAATTCTACTACATATTCGGGTTGTGTTGTTGTGCATTTTTGACAAAAATGTTTAAAATGGTTAACATCTGGTTTTATATTAATGTTGCATAATAATTTTTCAAACACGCATCGCGTTTTATTTATATTATCAATATCAAATTTAGAACAATAGTTTCTGCTATATTCATCCCCATTATACCAATGTATTGCAAATGTACGTGTAGTAATTTGGTTTATATTGGTATAGAATAGTTTTTTCATTTCGTCAGGCAGATATGGACAGGTCATATCATTTGGAATATAATATACATCATTTTCACAAATATTATCTTTAATAATTTGCGTTATCAGAGTCGGTCCAAATTGCATGTATTGGGTGTTAATGTTGTTCGTTCTTAAATTTTCTAATATTATTGCAATAATTTTTTTTATTATATAATTTTCTTTTTTAGAAATAATTACAGCGTTGTTTATAACTCCACTATATGTATTAAACATTAGTTTCTTTGTTTGAAATAAGTATTCTGGCACTTTATTTATGAACAAGATGTCAAAATCGATGTACATTCCGCCGTGTTCATATAACATTAACAATCGTATTATATCTGACTTCCATACACAAGATAATGCCCCATTATAACCAATCATCTTATTAACGTCTATTTCTATTAATTCAACATTGGGTATACACTTTAACTGTTGAATGTCATATAAGTTTTGATATTTCATTGAATGCTCATTAGTATCCCAGGTTATTAAATGACTTTGTTCAATGGTTGAAATATATATAACTATTTTAAAATCTGGATTATATTTTTGAAACGAGATAATAGTAAGCGCGTGTAAATATGTAAATTGAGATCCTTCCCAAAATGTAAAAGCAATCTTAGGAATAATAGTCATTTGATGTAATGTCACGTATAATTGTTTTTATGCAGTATATTCACAATTAATATAATTGCGTTTAAATTATGTTACTAATAAAACAAATTAATTTGATAAATTATTTATCAAATTAAAATCGTAAAATGTCTAAATTCGTATAGGAAAGCCTAATATTTAATATGATATTTATCGAATAAAGATATCCATTTGCGTTTTACGCTGTGTCTATCCCACCCTTTATTAAATATATCTTCCCTCGGATTTGCTGATGGAACAAAATCTTTTTCGATTTTTTCTGTAAAAACGAACGGTATATTTGTTGACATTGCTTCAAGTTCTGTCATATAATATGGCCGCAGTCTACTTGTACAAAGAAAGAAATCCGCACAGTTCACCAATTCGCAAATTTGATTCTGAGGTATTTTTATAAATTGTTTATTTTTTATATGTAATGGACAATATCCTCGATCTTGGCCCTGTTTCCAAACAATTATCCAAAATATATCACTATTATTTTGAGCGTATTCAATTAATCTGTCAAATCCCTTCATTGTATGATTTGTGCCCCCCCAATATCCAATCTTAACATTTTGCGGCAAATCGTATTTTAATCTTAATTCTGCTTTATTTAACAAGGGTGCAAATAGATCAGTGTTTAACCCCAATTCCATCTTAGAAACCAAACCACATTCAGTATAATATGGTATTGCAAAATCTGTTGCAACTAGTATTTCGGTTGAACTACGAGCAGATTCTTGCGTTAACAATATACGTTTATCATACTCATTTGACTTTAACATTAATTTCATTTCAGGATAAAGTTCCCAAGCTAAACAAAAAGCAGTATATTTTTTATTAAATGGATTTTGAATTTTACCCATAGTTGAATACACAATAATACAATCCTCATTTTGATTAAACGACTCGGGAATAATCGGCTTACTTAAAAAAATATGGTTTTCAAATTCTCGTTCGAACCACGTCCAAAATGTATCTTCATTCAATCCAGACTTACATTCACAAACTAAATAAATCATTTATTATAATATAAATTACAATATAGTCTTTAAATTCGTTTTATGTTAATTTGCTATGCTTCCATTTCGCCTTGCTGAAAATGATATGCAAACGAATCCCAAGAAGTAATGTGGTTTACTCCAGCTAGACGTAATTTACGCATAAAAACTCTATCACCATAGTCAACAACGTTGTTAAAATTCGCGCCAGCAATATTTCCCTCTGGGTACATTCCAACCTTTATAGCAACATCTTTTTTAAATATAATAGGCATATATACACCACCAACCGTAGTCTTATTATAATTATTAATTTTATTGTTATTTACATATTTTGTAAATTTATCTTCATCATATAATAACGGAGTTTTGCCACAATTGTACAGAATACTTCCAGTACCATTTAACCCTGCACCAAAATGACCAAGGGTTTCATGACCTCTTTCTATTAGAAGAGAACTAACGGCGGTGTTGTCGTTTACGTGTTTTAACAAATTTTCTAACCAATTTTCAGATAACCCCATATCGCTATTAATTAAGCACACATATTCATTCATAGATTCGATTATGCAACGATTCCAACCTTTGTATACTCGGTGTATATATTCAGGCCATCCGTACCCCATATTAAACAGTTCCTGTTCAGAATATTTTTCATTATTCTGAATAAAGAAAGGATAGTTTTTAGATTTTAAATGATTAATAACTTCTTCGGAAGCATCATTTGCTACGAAAAAAAAATTTGTTTTACCTGTTTTTATTGATGGAGTATATTTATGAACTTGTTCGTATACAAAATCCGCATAAACGGTAGACTTATATATAAGAGCAGCAATTGAAACGGTTGCCATATAGGTATATACATTCAAAATATCTAAATCGAATGAAATAAACGAATGCATTAAGTCCGACCAATATATAGTTGGTTTTGTCAGACTGTACGACCATAGGTTTATCTTTTACTAAATCACATCGGACGCTTTCTTCTGTTTTTTCGTAATTAATATCCAATCTTTTATTTGCGATTGTTTTATGGTTTATAATGAATTGGAAATTTTTGATATACGCCTACACGAGGTATATGATTTCGTAGATTATATTATTATAATAGAAGCGACCGAGACGCATACTGGCAAGACTAAACCGTTATATTACACTCGATACGCATCTTTATATTTATCTGGGTCAGACCTTATTAATCGCAAATTATCTTTTTCTAAATCGTCTGGGTCATTTGGGCGTTTAACAAAAAATGCTTTCTTTCGTTTGTTTTCATCTTCAAAATTTTCACTTAAATATGACAAGGTTAAAAAAACACGTTTACTCTCCAATGGACAGTTTGCTGGTTCAGGATTGCCGTGCCACGAATAATCGTTACAGGAAAATAGTATAAGGCGATTAAATAATGGTGCAATGCTATCTATTTTTTCTATAAGTTTTGTATTATTGTCTACACAATTTTCGCCTTTCCATATTTCCAAATGACATCCATATTCTTCTTTCCATTCATAACTTAAATAAATGCCCAAAGTAACCTGTTTTTTCAAACCTAATGTTGGATGTAGTCCAGCATCTACATGTATATCCAATTTATCACCAGGTCCATATGTATGCACACCCCAAAAATTCCTTGTTGTATCTAACATTAAATCATATCCAACCATTTTGGACAATTCCGATACAAAATACTCGCTCGTTAGTTCATTAAATAATGTTTGCAAGTAATGCGGAAATTTAAACTTATCCCTGAGTGTATATTTTTGCTCAAATGGATTATTATATCTATCCCATTCATCTGACGGAATGTTCAATATTTCATTTTGGAGTTCTAATGCAAAGTGTGAGCTTAAAAAATTATCCATTTTTCCGTAAGGGAATGGTGTCGAATGCAACGACAATCCGTTTATAGTATTATTTATAATAGACATTATATAAATAATAACAATATCATTTTATGTTTATTTGCTGATTTATATTAATAAACGAACGATCTCGTCCACCACTAGTTTACTTGTATTTCCGTCACCTAACCACGACGAATTTATTTTAATTGAGCCATCTTCAATCGAATTTATCCAATGAAAGATTTCGTCCGAATTACACATTCCATCCTCCGCATTAAATTTAATGCTACAATTATTTGTATAGCTTTGAGGTCTTTCTGTATAATCACGAGGCACAACAACTGGCGTTTCAAGAAGAGCAGGTTCTTCTTGACCAGTTCCGCTGTCACTTATAATAAATCGGCAATGATAAACCGTATCTAAATATTCTTTATACGGAAACAGCGGTATCATTTCAATATTGCCTAATTCTAACGAGTGTTTGTTAATTTCATCTTGCAATCGTTTAAAATATAATAATTTTACAGGAATATTATACATTGCAATGCATTTATTCGCGAATTCGAAAATATTGCGCAGTCTTTGTGGGTATTTGAAATTTTCAGGACGATGAATATCTAACAAAATCATATCTTTTCGTTTCGGGATACACATAATTTCGTCGCAAAACATTTTAAATGGCTCAACCACTGTATTTCCAACAACAAATACGTTGCGAGTTATATTTTCTAAACGCAGTTGTTCTTTGTAATCTTCGTGATATACAAATAATATATCACTGCAATGGTCACATACTGTGCGGTTTATTTCCTCCAACATTCGTTTATCATAAGAACGCATTCCCGCTTCGATGTGTCCAATTTTATAGCCAGCCTTTTTAAGAGGAAATGAAACGCCTGCTGAATTTGAATCGCCCAAAAATAAAATCAAATCGGGATTGATTTTATGTTCTTCAAATAATTTTGGAATTGCAACAGATAAATATGATAATTGTTCAAAATGATTAGACGAGGATATTCCAGTTTCTAATATATAATTCGGCTCTCGTATACCGAGTTGTTTAAAAAACACATCACTTAATAATGTGTCATAATGTTGACCTGTATGTATTAAAATGTGATTAAACTCGTGGTCTAATGCTTTAAATACAGCGCACATACGAATAAAATCGGGGCGAATGCCCGTAATGGTAACCACCGTTCTTTTCATTGTATTTATATACGGTTATTTATTTATGCTGTTTGCGTTACACATAATATTTACATTAAAAAGTTATGTCTACGATTCGATGTTAAAAGATTGTACTTGTTATTAAAGTCAGTTTCATTTGCCGTAACGTCAACGTACATTTTGAATTTGTTATATATTGTTGATTTAATATTAAATACGTGATAATTGTCTTCTAGTCGTCTTTCTAACGTTAAAGGTGACGCCTCGTGATATAAATGTATCCCCCCAACACCCGATTCGTTGTGAAATTCATTTTTAATAATTATATTATTCGATATGATTTTTAACAAGAAGTCATTGTCGTCGTAGCACTTTCCCATTGTACAATCATAACTAAATTCTTTAATTCTATCAAACGTGTTCTTTGTTAATGATGTCAAAAAATGAAGATTTCTATTATTGGTTATACACTGATACCAATCTATATATAATAAATTGCGAAGATAAACGTCAGTAGTACTTAAATCGCTATTATAAAATGTCTCATTTGTTTCAAAATTTAAACTCGCTTTAACGTCAAATACGTAATAATGATTATCCTCGTTAACATAATTATTTATGTAATTCAATAAATCACCAACGTGACATACTTCTGCGTTTTGTATAATTATTTTACCACCTTTTATATATTTGAATCCAATATTATAATTAATTAGAGGGTTAACCCACGACTTACTCCCCAGATTTATTTGTATAAAATCTATGGCGAAAGGATATGTTTTTAATACATTTGCATCGATCGGGTCTTTATTCGAGTCATCCACTATAATAACGTGAATATTTTTATTTACACTATTAGACATCGTTTTCAAGGTAAAATAAGTTTGTTTACTTCGATTGGATGCGGTCATTACAATAGAGATTGTATTGCTGTCGATCTGACCATTTTCAATAAAAATATGCGAATATAACGAAGGATCTTTATTTTCTATCTTTGATTTAAGATCAAAGATACGGGTTTTATATGCCAATAATGACTCCATTTAATATTTATAGTTTAAAATCCTTTAAATCGTTTACTTGGTCTTTTAATTCAGGTATTTCAAATAAATTAGTATATTTTGACGTCAGCGTTTTATTAGATGGGTCCGCTGATTCTAACGGCGCAATTTCAATATTTAAATTAAACGTCTCGGAAATAATGCGCGCCATTTCATATTTACTTTTTGGGGTTGGTGAATAAATGTGCCGAACGCCACTCCAAAATAAATTATTTGTTATAATTTTGTCTATTATTTTACAATATTCTAGGCAGGTAATTCCATTCCACATATGATTGGTAAATCCGTTAATCTTGTTATTATTGTTAGATATAACCCATTCTAGAAAAGACTTTTTATTGATCAGTTCTCTTCCAATAATAGACGTACGTATCACAGTGCACCCAACTGGTTCGCCAAGCGATTTGCTCGACCCATAAGAATTGGGTTCATCGTGCTCGTCAAATTCTGTATATAGCCCTCTTTTGCCCGAGAACACGCAATCAGTTGTCGGATGAATCATCTTTGCATTATATTTTTTACAAATATGCCATAATAGATTGGGAAAAATGCTGTTAACTAAAAAATAGTTTTTATCTGGCGACGATTGCACTTGTCTTTGTGGAATTGCGCCAATGCAATTGATAATGCAAGTATTTTGGTCAATGCCATTGCGAATAAGAATGTCTTCAATCGTTTCAAGCGATTCGCTCGAAATTCGTATGTCAATTGCAAAAAGAGATATATTTTGAATATTATTAAAATAAGAATAAATATATCTACCTAACATGCCAGACGAACCGAATAAGAGAATTTTGTTTATATTTGGTGATATGCTCATTGCGTATATTAAACCGTTATTATGTTTAATATACGTTAACTTTAAGTTATTTTGCGCGGATTAACGATTGCGTTCGAGTAATGTATCAAAGTCATTACATAACTCTTGCACCGCGTCATATGCAGTGTCACAGAATACGGGTTGGTTATAAAATCGTAATAATAATTCTGGATTTTCCATTAAAAATTTAACCTTATAAAACGCATACGTAATTGATTCTGCATCCATTGAATTGTAGAATATAATGCGATTTTTGTTCAATATTTTCGCGTCATAATCATCAAATGATCCAGCGTATATCGGAATTGCTCCGCCCAAACAAGATTCCATTATTTTTTCAGTTATATATCCAGGTATATTGTCATAATCAAAATTCTCGGAACATATATTAAACTGGTAGTTCTGTAAATATTTTATTTTTCCAACCTGATTTAATTCCTCATTAGAACAGTTGTTAAATAAAACGCCAGGACAATCAATGTGACCGAGCGTTTTTAAATGTTCATATATACAAGTTCTGGTGTGAACATCCCACCGATTAATCAATATATTAAAACGTTTCGCCATTAGTTGCGTTACATTTGTATTTTTTACAGTATTGTTGATTTGTATGTAATAATCTTTATTTTTAAGGTCAAACCCAGGGGTGAACATATATAGTGGATATTTATATCTTCCGTTCACTGGGTCGTGATTAATGCAGCCCAAAATATATGTAAATTTATTCTCGTTAAATGCTTTATATGAATATTCACACGACTTTCCTTGAGATCCAAAATGATGTATAGGTTCTGTTATAAATAACATCGTAATATATTGTGATGGTTTAAATATCCATTGATATTCAGGCAGTTTTAATCTAACGTCTACTACTAAAATGTTGGATTTATCATAGTTTTTAAACAAATCTAAATAGTTAGTTTCGTCATACAGGACTGGCATAGTATACTTGTATGGCGTATTTTATTCACATAGGATAAACGTAAAACCAGCAGTAGTTTAATGGCGACGTCTGGTTATTCTCTTGGATTTGCGTTTACGCATTGTTGTTTTACGAATACGTTTACCACCAAACGTGCCTATATGTCTTTGTGCATCTGGTGGTAGCTGAACAGTTGGCTGATCTTTTGTCCCTCCTGGGCCCTTACGTCCAACTTCTAATAACGTTTGTTTTTCTGGTATGGTCATTTTGCCCTGCGTATCATAATACAATTGCACATCGGTTACGTCACCTAAATTAGTGCCATCAATGTCTACTACCTCGCGATTCCGTGACCTGTCTTTAATTTCTTTTAATGTTCCTACGTATTTCATATGATACAGCCGAATATCGTCTGGCACTTCTACGTTAGTATCACCATATACTACCCGATTCAACCCATATTGTAACACCACTGGTTGGTAATTTGCAAGTGACATATATACATATTAATCATATAATATTTGGGCATTTTGAAAAGGGACAAGCGTAAAATACATAATTTACAAATAGCATAAACATTGCAATATATTTCTACACAAATGGTTTGCCACGATAAGTGTATTATCCGAAAAATACACGAATCGGATTATGAAAACTATCTAGTTATGATAAATGAATTCAGAGAAACGGTTTTTACGAAGGAACAGTTTGTTGATACGTTATGGTATTTGAATCCCTTTTCTGAAATATGGGTGATAGAATACGAAAATGATATAATAGCCACTGGAACCATTCTTTACGAAAAAAAACTTATTCATAATAACAGTATGTTAGCTCACATTGAAGACATTTGTGTAAAAAAGGAATGTCGCAAATTTGGAATAGGAAAGATGATAGTACAACATTTAATGAAATTGGCAAAAGAGTTTGGCTGTTACAAAGTGACATTAGATTGCAGTCAAGCCAATTCGCATTTTTATGAAATGTGTGGAATGGTACGAAATGGCGTACAAATGGTCCAATTGTCTGCAAATATTTGTCCTTAAATATTACAGCAAAATATTATATCTGTTTATATGATATAATATTTGGGATGTTCAGCGGACTGCGTTTAGTTGCAATCGGGCTCTTATACAGTGCGTTTTCAGCATTGACATATTCCGTAACTGGCAGCACGTGCATATGTACGACGGTGCAATGTCCAGTAGTCGGAGTAAATACATTGGTAATGGGCGATGGGGGATCCACCGTAAAATATACATATATTGAACATAACGGACACGCAGTAGTATCGTCGGTCAAGGGAATTGTTTCACCTAAATCGTTGGATAAAGGTACTGAACCGACAAAATGCACACAGGATTATTCTCGTATGTTAGAAGATGACGGGTCATCAAACTGTGACGCGGGGCATATTATGGCAAATCGTCTGGGAGGATATGGCAATGAACCGATAAACATTTTCCCGCAGAAATTCGCGATTAATCGTGGCGCATATGCACAATTTGAAGGAAAAATATATGATTGCATCAAGAGCGGAGCAAATCAAGCCACATTAAATTGGCAATTCTCATATGAAAGCACAAATCATACAATGCCCAATAAAGTAGTATATGGTGCGGATTTTGATAAGGGGGATTGCACACATATAGAAGATAGTTTTGCCAATTAATTTGTAATAGTTTTGGGGATGATGACTGTTTTGTCTATTTTGAACATTTGAATATCGCTAATTTTTGAACATTTAAATATTCGAAAAATCAAAAAATTGAATGAAATAAAGATTTCCAATTTATCAACATAAAAATGACAAAATGTCTAGCAATTGATAGAAATAACAATGGTTGCAGATGTAACGCATTGAACGAATCCAGGTTTTGTAAAAACCATTCGTATATGTCCGATTATACGGACGAAATGATGGCAAATCAGACGATATGTTCGGGTTGTAAAATGTCGTATTATTTACCAGATGGTGTGAAAACTTGTTCCAACTGCAAAGAACGCACGAAACAATCTAAAATAACCACAAAAGAAGCAGTGGTGTTATGTGCAAGTAATGCCTGTAAATTCAAGCGTTCCGATGAAAACAAGTATTGTATGAAACATCAATTATGTGTTTTCGTGGATGAGACGGCTGCATTAGGCAAAAAATTGTGCAAACAGTACGTACGAGGTTGCCGTGCACAATTAGACGCAGACTATTCCAAGTCCGCTTGCGAAGAATGTTTGGTAATTGAGCGCGAAAAAGACCGTGCTAGGCGTGGATATGCCCAAAAAATGACTGCGCCAGAACCGAATAAGCAGATTTGCACAACGTGTTGCAAAACATTGGACGAAGAACAATTCATCGGGCATAATGCGGAACGCACGAAAACGTGTGCTTCGTGCAGAGAAGCGAACCGTATTCAAGATATGAAACGAGATAAGGAACATCGCAATGAATTGTCACGTATAGCTGAGCAGAAGCCTGAACGAAAAGCCGTAAAACAAGAATGGCATGAAAATAACTACGAAAAAGTGGTAATGAAGGGCTTTAATTATAGGCAGCGTCAGATTGAAACGGATATAGACCAATATTTGAATAAAAATGCTGAAAATGCAAAGCAATGGCGATACCGTAACCCCGATAAAGTTGCGACGAATAATTTGAATAAAATCAATAGTCTTGCATTGCAATATGGAGTATATACACGAAGTGCAAGAGATAAAAATCTTGAATTTAAGTTGTCGTTATCTGATTTTACAGTATTAACCGAACAGTCGTGTTATTATTGCGGAACTGTCCAAGACAAGGGTTTTAATGGCATTGACCGACAAAATTCCGAAATAGGTTATGTCGCTGAAAATTGCGTAAGTTGTTGCCAAATGTGCAATTATATGAAAGCGTCCTTGTCAGTGGATGCATTCTTGGGGCGTATAGAGCACATTTTGACATATAATGGACGAATTCAGGGACGGTTATTTCCGGAGATGTTTCCAGATTATAATTCTTGTTCTTATAATCGCTACACAATTCGTGCGTCTAAAAAGAACCTAGATTTTGCATTGTCACAAGATGAGTTTGACGCAATTAAATGTCAGCCGTGTTATCTTTGTGGAAAACAATCTAATTCGCAACATTTGAATGGCGTTGATAGGCTAGATAATAATAAGGGGTATTATATGGACAATGTAAAGTCGTGCTGTTTTGGATGCAATCGTATAAAACTAAATTATGTGTTGGAAGATGTGTTTAACAAGTTTATGGATATATATTCGTTCAATATTATAAATAAACAAGCAGACCATTCTAATTATATAGTTCAACGCGTATTAGTTGAACTTATAGAAAGTGTCGAACAAAGTGTTGCAAACAAAGATGTGATCAATCTGCAATTCGGCATAAATGATGAATTAATACAAACAAATAGTAAAGATATGGTAGCAAATAAAAATAAAAAGACCGATGAAGAAAAACGCGAGGCAGCACGTATTCGCAAGGTAAACCAACGTTTGCGATTAAAGGATAAATATGGCAACGACGAATATAATAGGCAAAAGGCGGTTGAATTGGCAAAATATAGAAAAAATAAAAAAATGGAGATATAACATTCAATTGCGAAGCATTAATTTATAATTTTTTATAAATTAATTAAGGTTTACATTAGAATATTTTTATTTTGTTTTTACGGTTAATTTTTATTTGTATTAGTTTGAAGGTCACGCAAACTGTGAAGGTCACAACACCATTCGATCAATTAGAGTAAGCCACTCCAGCCATACCGCTCATCACACGCAAAACGTTGTAGTTAACGGCATACACACGCACCTTGGCGGTGTTGGTACCAGAAACAGTTCCAGAGGAAAGAACAAGCTGCATCACTGCATTATCAATGCGAGAGAAGTTGCACGACCCGCTGGGTTGGTGTTCCTCGGGGCGCAGAGCAAAGGAGTACACGTTGATACCAGTATCGGGGGCACGGGTGTGGTGCTGGAAGGGCTGAACAGTGTCGAAGTAAGAACCCTCACGCTCGGAGAAGCGGTCCTGGCCGTTGAGCTGCAACTTGGCAGTGACAACGGGGTTCTCACCCCAGCAGTGCATATCGAGGGCAGTCTCGGCAAGCACGAAGGTGCCAGCATCAGTGAGGGAGGAACCAGTGGCGGAGGTACCAGCGGCTCTGTCACCAGTGATAACACCACCCATCTCGAAGAGACCAGAGGCATCAATAACCTGACCAGCACCAGAAACACTTCCCTCAGAGCCGAAGGCAATCATAGCGTTGGGAAGGGCATCAATGGCATCAGTGTAGTTGAAGGGCTGGGCACCAAGGGTCTTGAACAGAGTGGAGGAGTTGATCAGGGAAGAGCAGTAGTCAACGTTGGCATCGGGCTGAACAACCCAGATGAGTTCCTTGCAAGGGTGGTTGAAGTTCAACTTGATCTTGTTGGAGGAAGAACCGACAGACTCGTCACCAGTGAACTGGACCTGCTCAATGAGGTACTCGTGGGGGTTCTGGGCCATCTTGCGGCGCTCATCGGTATCGAGGAAGATGTAATCAACGTACAGAGAGGCAGCAACAAGGGACTGCTG
>Ga0209353_10000690_pt1 | contig 20277 bp, 18 predicted proteins | sample LauGreSpBDMM15SD_2_FD_187561 | JGI IMG/M metagenome (GOLD analysis project Ga0209353, IMG submission 187561) | Freshwater lake microbial communities from Lake Michigan, USA - Sp13.BD.MM15.SD (SPAdes) (version 2) | ecosystem: Environmental > Aquatic > Freshwater > Lake | place: Lake Michigan...
GTAGTATGGTGGCTCGATTGCAGTATGGTGGTTGCACAATGGATAGCCTTCATGCGAAAGGGGTAGGATGTGGATACACAAGCTATGTATTGTATCGGAGAATATTTGTAGCCAATGAGAATTTTTTTCACTTATATATATTTTGAACAATAAACAATTTTAACGTTTTATTATTAGAAAGAACAAATGGCCTCAAGTCTTTCTCCAGCATTTTATCTTAGCATGGGGTTTTCAACTAAAGCTGCTGCAGTGCATTTTTTTAGTCAAGACCCTGAAACGCAAAAATTTGAGAATCAATTGGTTAAGCAACGTGAGATATTTTACAAAAATCGAGGTATCAGGATTTCTTCGGACGATCGAATCAAAGCTATGGTAAGCTGTGCAGAAGAGTCGCGTAAAATGAAAGAAATCAGAGAAGAAGTTAGAACAGCTGTTATTGAAGAACAAAAAAGTAAGAAACGTTTGTTTGAAAGCGGTAATATCGAAAATCAAGCTACGCTGCAAAAAGATGAAAAAGAAAATGCTACTTTACGTACATGTCAAACGCCCCTACCTCGCTATCAAGTAGTAGATCTAACTGAAACTTCTGACCATAGAACTCCCGGAATGAAACTTGTTGACGAGGTCAGAAAACTTCGCGATAAGTTTAAAGAATGCTTTGATTACTATTTAAATGTAAGAGGAAAGGTCGAATATGCTGATCACTGGTTTCTTAATCAATGGAGTGTTAAAAGCAGCGCGTGTCTTCAAACTTTAAGAAACAATGCTTTAGCTTTTATAGATTATGAAAATTTAAAATAAAAGCATTACTTTTTATTTTTTTAAATCCCACAAGTGTGTTCTGCAACTGGGGCTCTAGTATTTATATCCTCTCCTAAACATCCTTGACAATACCCTAAGGGATAAACATAATAGTCCTTCATTAAATTTCCTTTCAACTGACATGGTTTGAATTCAACTCTTTTTAATGTTTCTCTAGTAAAAGTCATTTGTTTAGCTTTGTTAAAAGGAAAGCCTCTTTGAGGTAGGTCAACAGGAAGTGATATGTCATTAATACCTGCATTTATCATATCAACCAACACATCGAAATTCATGTATTTACGGTGAGATTCTTTCAGGCAAACTCCTTTAAATTTCAGTTTTGTAGATCCATCACGCATTTTAATAGCATAAGATTTTGGAGCAATTGAAACAAAGGCTGTAATACCGAATTTTGATTCGTCTTCTTCAGTCCATCCGCCCCAAATATCTGATGTTGCAATATTAAAGTCTTCCTGAGGATCGTGAATGTAAATGATTGAATCGGTATCATGATATAAAACTCTTTTGCCTAAATGTTTCATTTGATCGTATAACATCATACGTCCATAAGCTGGCACAAATAATCCAGCAGGTAAGTAGCCATTATGAAGATTTGGGTTACATTTAGATGTTGCAGTATGTTCATACACGGTTGACCCATTAACACCATAAATGCTTTTTAGTTTTATTTGCCCTGAATAAAGTTGACCTAAAAGCTCAGCCTGACCTTCTGAATCATCTGCTTCTAAATGAATTGTTTGAGGAAGATTGGCTCTTTGACATAATTTACCCCATAGAGAATTTAAAGAAATTTTAGCTATAAGCTTAAGACCCTTATTCTTTCTCCAACCTTTATCAAATGAATCAGTTAATTCTTGAGCCATATCAAATTGATTACCATATTCTAGTATTAATCTTTCCTTCTCAAGGTCGTCCGGTTGGTTATCTGAGTTTGACATTTTATCAATGTAGAGGGGTTTAATAAATTCATTCCAAAGGCCTCGACGTTTAGCATATTTATCAAACCGATGAACTTTGTCTAGCCGATATCCCGCTTCTAAACACGCTTTAAATTCAACAGTTGTAATAGTTACAGCATTCTTAGGTAAAAGGTCGGCCATACATTTTTGATTGATATCATCATAAGTTACTAATACAGGAATGAACAAGTTTGTAGGGGGAGTCATTGATACACACACAATTCCAAAAAAATCCTCATCTTGTAATATTTCCTCCTTAGTTGGCTGATTTTCAATTTCAATAATTTGAGTCATTTTACAATTAAAGTGTTTTCTCTCAACTACTCGACAAGGACAGCCAATACGAAACATGTCCTCAGGTTCAGGATTTCGATGTTTATTACAGGCAGGGTAATGTTCTTCGTCATAAATATAGATGGTAGGATATCCCACAGGGTAGTCTTCTTTAAATTGCACATACGGGTATTCGCTTGTAATATCAACGTAACGAATTTCTTTACCTGCAGCGATATCTTCATCAGACAAAATATGTAAAACTTTACGTACGTCTGTTCTACCGCCTCGAAGAGCACAACGCGCAAAATGGTATTCAGTTGGCTGAAGTACGGCCCAAAATTTTTCTTTTGCAAGCACATCAAGTTCGTCTCTTCTTTGCATATCATTTTCAGGAGTATTATCTGATAAACCTAAAGCTTCATCTGATGAAATTGAAATCAGTAAAGCTTTGCTATTGTAACCTGGGGCTGTTGCATCGAACCAAGGAGAATAACCATTGTTTCTTTTAAAGTTTTCGGTATGATACTAAATTAAAAAATAGTTACCCTTAAGCATACTTCCGCGAGTATTTTAACATCGTCCAAGCAATATTCAACAATTTGTTCTTTCAAGGACCATAGTCGGCCTTTAAAATTAATATGGTTTCGATCATAGAAAGTAGCTTCTTGATTATACCATTCTTTAAAATCGGTAATAGCTGCTTCACGGGTAGCTGAAAAAGCAAGATCGTAATATTTTGCTTCAGGTAATTCACCAATATATTCTTGATTATACATTTCATTAAGATTGAACAAGTGAGGAAAATAACCTTTCATTACACTACATTGAAAATCTTTTGCTAGTTGAGCAAGCGAACTTGGAAGATGTAAAACTGAGTCTCTAAAAATTGTTTCGCCAATTTGTATTTGTAGGTACTTGCATCCTCGAGGAATTGCTTTAATTTTAACTTGCTTCATGTTTTTACAAGCATATTCGTAAATCAAACGGGAATCGTATCCTGAACCATTATGGGCTACTAAAATGTTTTTACCAAAATTTAAATCGAAACATACGTAGCGCATGAATTGGGCTAAAGCTGATGCAGCTTCACTAGGCATAAAGACTTTGTATGATTTTTTACATTGAAGATTGTCAAACATATTAACGCAGATTGCTAGATTTACATCATGTTTTGAACGCTTGTAAGTTGTTGTTTTAAACTGGCCATTTTCATGTACAAATTGATGATCTTCGGTTACAAAGTGAGTATCGTCAACATCAATTGCTGTAATCATCGATTCTAAATCATAAACAATTAGATTGTAGTCGGCATCATTTAATTTTGTAGCAGGGGGTTGTAAAATAAAATTATCGTGTCTAACGGGTCGATTATTTATATCTTTACATACAGAGCAGTCTTCATAATCTTGACCTTTTTGACATAAACCATCAGGACCTAGTATTCCCCATTTTTCCGAGTGCGGAGTCCAAATACGTCGTTTTTCTTCAGGACGTCTAAGAATACACCGATGACCTAAACCTTCTGAAAGATTATATCCAGGCTTGAGATTTATTTGACAAGTAGTGCACTTCGTAGGACATCCTCCAATAGTGATACAAGGAGTTTTTCGACATTGACGACATCTTTTACTGTGAAGGTCTTCAAGTGTCTTTTTACGATCAATTATACGCGCTTCTCTTTCTTTAATAACTGCATTTCCTCCACATTTGGGACATTTTGGTAATCCAATGACCGTCGGATAAAAATCAATACAATTTGCACACCATTGAAACTGGCTTCTGTTAATATTTAAAGATTTTGAAGGACCCTGAACCAGTGCATAATGCGCTTCGAAAGAGCCTACTTCATGTTGAAAAAATAAGTAAATAATTTTCTTTGAGCATTCGGGAGTGGGTTTACCGTTAGGTTTTGCCCTGTATTCAAATAATTCTCCATCTAGAGCGTAATCTTTGTAAACGTGATGACCCAAAATTAGTATTACGAGACGGTAAGTTGGGTTGTCTTGAGTAAAGTAGTCCAATACTTGTCGAGGACTTACGCCATTTTCCCAACCATACTGAATTGTCATAGTACGAGCTTTGCTTTTAATAGTATGCATTTGTGCCGTATGATTCTTTTTATGTAGAGCATAACATAGAGCAAATGCTGCACAATTAATCACTTGACCCATAATATTTTGAGGCTTCCATGTTTCCTTAAAGCAATTCTTATTTAAGGCCCACTGAGGAGTTGGTGCAGGACCATTACCTAAGCGCTGATCAAAAATATCTGGAAAAAAAGACCATTCAATATCCATAATAGTTCTAACTGATCCCGATGTAAGCATGCGTGCTAGTTCATCTTCAAACAAGTAAATATTATCAATTAGCTGCGCACGTAAAGTTCTTCTTGTTGCACGCGATTGGTGAGAAACTTGATTATCCTGAGTATGAATATCTGTACCGAGAACAAACCCTTTTATAAAAATATTATTACCATGAACATGGTCCAAAATATATCCTCGCGTCCATGTAGGGTGAAATCTTTGAATTTGTTGAATAACTCTGTTTGCAAGATCAACTTGAAGTTGGTAAGGATCGATTTCATAATTTGATATTGTACGAACAGGTCGGACAGTCACTGATTTAATTAGGCCGCTTTGGACATTGACGTCTTCAAAAATACTAGGGAGCTCCATTTTAATAGTTAAAAAGAATAAAAGAATGGTAATTAACTTTTTAGACATTAATTTTAATCTAAAACATAACTGTGGGTTGAACGCGTTAGAAGCCATGTATATGACCCAAATATTAGAATACCTATTTTTGATTGGTCAGAATAAAATTTAAATATCGATTGTGTAACAATTAGATAAACTTTCACATGACAATAAAAACTATAAAAAGAGTAAAAAATAGAAAATTTCTTAACTTTAAATTTTTACAAATGGTTGAAATGCTATCTGGAATTGATGACTCTCTCGATGTTGATTTTAAAGGTTTCAAACAACCTGAAGGATCTGACATTGCCTTTTCACAGCTGTCACATGAAAATACTCCCCTGGTACTCCAAATGGATGTTGAAGCACTTAGCGATATCTCAGAATTTATGGATACTTTACAGCTTCGTGTTGTTATTGAAGATCACTATGCAAGCGCCGCTCTACATGAAATTGAAAAAAACGCAATTATTGCTTTTGAAAAACTCCCTCTTTACAAAGATCAGATTAAACGGGAAATGTTTTACGAAGACCTTTTGACTCTTAAATTTAAGACAAAGAAAGGAAAATGGGTGTTTACTTGCAACGATCGATCATTTACACCACAAAAGCATGGAAAAGTTTCTGCAGGAGTTAAACTTGAAGTTGTATTTTCCCCAGGGTTTTACTATACTGAAACTCATTGCGGAGTATACTTGACTTTGAAATCAGTAAACTTCCCAAAAACCAAGACAGTTAAAAAATAGTTTATTCTTCTTCAGTGTTGTGTGAATAAACATATTCACTAAAATTTTTCATTATCCTCATTAAAGGCTTCTTAGTTATATCATAGAACATAAAACTATGAGCACCATCTACACAATGATCATATGCTTTATGCCATGCTTCTTTTTTTAACCCCATGGGATATTCTTCAAAAATAGCTTCAACTTCTTTTTCATTAAAAATCTCAAAAATAATTAAACATGTAAAGTTTGTCCTTACAGTTTTCTGAATTTCTTTATATGCCTGCGATACTTCTAATAATGAAAATGAATAATGGCGATGATTTGTATTAGCACGTTTAAAAGGGTTTGCCCTTGATGAATTAAATAGGTTTGACCCCACCATATCGTCGAACAATAGTAGAGTCCTTATTTTAATAAAACAATACCTATTAGCCAAGTGTTTAGACTTTCCGTGAGCATTTAACAAGTCAATCATTTTCTGTTGCTGCTGCATTAGAGAAATTAAGTCTTCCTCGTTATAATCTTCCAGAAAGCAATCTTCAGGTATTTCAGCATTAAACCTTTCATCGGTTTCACCCTGATGGCCGCTAACTACATCTACATTTGTTGTACCGTCTATAGGAGTACTTTTAGGACGATTCATTACAAAATCAGCTTTCTCTTTCTTTTTTTCCAACTCTTTTAAGAACTTCTTTAGAGGTTTATTTTCTAGCAGTAGTTTTTGTTTTTTGACATAGGTCCATTTATCATCATTCTTTACAGTTGGTGAGAAAATAATAATCGTATGAAAATATTTTTTATAATACATTAAAAGGTTAACTAGTAATGTTGTTTTTCCTGAGCCTTTTGGTGCCTTAAAGTTAAAAGTTAAAAAACAATAAGACCCATTGAAAATTCGTGTATTGGAAGAACTTCATTTGGAGGCGGAGGGTGAAAGTTTGCTAAATCAATTGGAACCTCCTTAACAACTAAACTTTTCATTTTAATTGATACACCATACTTTATTTTAAAAACGTCTATTAGGAAAAATTGAGGAATACATTTTTTGCATATGACTATCAATAGACTTGGTAACTCGATCTCTAACAACTGGTTGACTCCATTTAGCTTGGGCTTCTTCATTTGCAGCGGCCTTCGTAGCTTTTTTGGATACTTTACTTTCGGCAATTAAGGCCTCTTCAGCTCTAACCCCTTGAATGTAACTTCTAAACCATGCGGGAGGTGTTGTATCATCAACCATTGGTGGAGGAGTTTTTACTTTCTTTTCTTTTGGTTCACTTGCTTCTTTTTCTTCAGTAAAACATTTTTCGAGTTCTTTACCGATGCTTTCAGTAGAATTGGACTCTTGTTCGACATCTTTTTTAACCCGTTTCCGTGGCACTTTAGCTTTTTTGTCAGAGGGAACTGGGGGTTGGACAACTTCTTCGGCAGCTTTGGGGATAGGTTCGCTAACTTTTTTGACGGGGGTTTTTCTTGCTCTTTTAACGACTGGCGTTTCTGAGGCTTCACTTGATGATTTTTCTCCTTCTGGAACGGTAACTGACTCACTACTTTTTGGTGGGGTTTTAACTTGCTTTGCGCGTGATCGCTTTTTAATTGGGACTCCAACATCTTCAACACTTGCAGAATAAATTTGGGGGACGGCCATATCATTTTAAAAAACATACTTTATCAAAACGTACTTTATTTCTAATAGGGTCTTCCATGAGTAGCACCAAAGCTACTAGAACCTGATTTTTCGCTTGATGTAGTAGATGTTTCTTTATAGTTGACATTTACGACAGGGTTTCTTAATCTATTAGCCCAAGTGCTGACAAACAAGCCTTCCTTCAGTCTTTCACTAGCAGGTTTTCCAAGTCTATTTACTCTCTTTTTTGTACCTGTATTTTTTCTTTTAAAAGTCGGTGTAAATTCTTTTACTTTAGGAAGTTTTTCGAAAGATCGTCGTAATGATTCAAGAGATCTAGTTGGGGGAAGAGCCTCACGAATCTCTCTTTCTTCGATAGCTTTAGAATGAGAAGCTAGTTTCTCAGCACGATTAATAAGATTTTTATCATATTCCCTAATCTCTCTTTCTTCACTTGCCTTAAACTTTGACAAGGCTATAGCTTGTTGTAAATCAACATCAATGGGGTTTGGATCCAAATTAAATTGTTCTTCGCTGGTATTCAAAATATTTACGCTTTCAGGATTTCTATAACTAGGTTCTGGATATGAACGCTGTTCGGGGGAATTATCATTCATATAGTTACGTACAGGTGAAGGATAAATTGCCTTTTTTGTAGGACTAGCCTCCTCTATTGCTGTGAGTAATCCTGTAGTGCTTTCTTTTAAATTAAGTGTATTAATTCTTAAATTACTGGCATTTCTTCTCTCTGAAATTCTTCGCCTATTTTGAGATGGTCCATCATATTCAAAATCAGGAGCATCATAAAATACTTCCTCGTCCTGTAGATCAGGGGTAGGATTTAATAAATCAGGTAAATTACCTTTTGGTGGAGAATCTAAGGGATTGCCGGGAACACCTGGAAGATTTGGTGTTGAATTCACTTCTGGGGGTGCTGCAGCTTTTTTAACAACTTGTTGGGGCTTCTCTTTTACAGTAGTGTACAACTTCGTAACAACACTGGGTAGTTTATAAGCTTTGGGTTGTGTATAAAGTGAAGAAGCGGGAGGTGGTGCAGGGTATGATGAAGCAGCTTGAAAAGGTGTTACAAAAGATTCCCAGTAAGCATGCCCCGAATGTTTTGTTCCTCCTGCAGGTACACCTCCTCCTTGACCATAAGGTATTTTCTGAGTTTTAAGCATATGAAACATAACTCACACATTTTTAAAAAAGTTTATTTTCTAGTTATTGGGTTTGTAACTACGGAGGATGGCTGATTAATCAAGTTGGGTTGAGTAGTTATACTCTCAGGAATTGCTGATCCGCGGGGCACAGATCCTGGAGAAGGTTTATATTCTCCAGGCAACGGTAGAAATTTATTACCGGTTGATTTGGAATTCACTACCGAGGCAATTCTATTCAACCAATTATATTGAGGTGTAGCTCCAAGGTATGGCTCAATGGACCGATCAGGTGCTCTTAAATCTTGATGAATCCATCCAACATTAGTTTTAAAAGTGGGATTTCCATCCCATATTTCATCTATGACCCTAGCCATCATACCGCCATTATCATAACTCTTCATTTGACCATCTTGAACGTTTGACCCAAAAAGTGATTCTTTTTTTCCAGAGGTCCACTTTACAAATCGTTGAGGCTGGTCGGGAAGGGACTTTTTCAGTTTCACTTGCAAGTTTACTTCCCCAACAGATCCTACACGTCCTGGTGAAATATAATCGTTCATCCATTGATTATGTGAACTTTGACGTTCTATAATATCTTGCATTTATTTTTTTAAAAAACATACTTTATTGTTAAGTAGGTCTAATTTTCATAACGGCTCTATTTTGAGACAAGGTTCCTGATTGACTTACTCCTTGAGAGTTTGATTTAACATACAGAACAAGTTTAACTTGAAAGCCCAATCCATTAAATCTTAGTGGTCTAGGATCGGTACCCCAGGTCATGTATAAATCCAAGCTTTGTAATGAGAACAAGTTTCGTGTATCAAAAACTTCTTCAGGGTTAGGATCTTGCCACCAAATAATCCCTCCAGGGTTTACGTTTATAGGGATCATAGCCATTTGAGGATTATTTTCACCAGTGACCAATGTACTTTGAGGTAAGTAAGCTTTACAAATATTTCCAAGTATACGACTATTTACGTATAAAATATTTGGTCCTGTAACTGTTGCAATATTAGGCGGGGTTAAAGTAAAAACTGTATCTGCCAGCGACGGTGTAAAAACAATAGTATTACTGGTAAATCCTAAAAGCCTTGCTAAAGGGTGTAAGCTTGTACCTTGTGAAAAAACAAATTGTAAGTCAGTAGGACCAGCAGGCGCTGTTTGTGTAACTGTGAAAATAAATTTTCCTGTTACGGAATTGAAAACTACTGTTGCGGAAGTTGGAGGAGTAAAATCAACAATGTAATTTGGTGCAAATGCAATTTCTGTAGCGAGTTGGGTTTGAATAACATCAGCTAAAGTTGTAGCTGAATAAAAGCCAATCGGTATGGTTATTGTAAAGCTTCCAACGCCTGATAAAGTTTGAACTTCAAATTTATTTTCAGTTAGTCCTGTATCAGCATTAATTTGATCCGTGATTGGGTAACATGAAAAAGGAATATTCACTTCCATAACTTTTGCACCAACAATATTTGTCAAAGTTCTGCCGATATTAATAATAGGGTTATCTAGAGGTGAGAGAGAACTGTCAGAAATAGTAGATAAGGTAGAGTCAATTTCAATTTCAACATAATCCATTTTATTAAAACGAAACATACTTTAATTTTACTGAATAAGCTCCAAAACCTTTTGGTTAATAAAACGAATACATTATTTTCACGCAAGACAACCATTGCATCGTAAAAGACATAAGTTTCAATCATAAAGTTATTTCCACCAGGACCGGAACCGTTCCATTTAATATTTAAAGAGATGTCAGACTGTTCTTCAGCATTTAAACCAGAAATCTCCATACCCGAAGTAGTTTCCAAACATGTGGCAAAACAAAAGTTGTCGCTACCAAAAGCATGACATGGTACCCCTTTAGCACTAACACCTTCGACAACATCACGAATGCTAATAGATCCTCCAGAGGTCATTAAATCTAAAGTTAAGGCACCGTCTGATTCATTAACGCTAGACGACGCATAAGGATTTCCTCCTCCTGCAAGGAATGGTCGAGACCATGTTGTAAACGAAGTATTTGTAGATAAAGCGGAATCACCAACAGTATGGAGAGCTTTTTGAAGCTCTAAAAATGCTTCACATCCTCCAATGTTTGGTCCTGCTGAAGAAGTAACTTGAACTGGTGAAGCTGGGAAATATCGACCACCTATTCTATACTGGTAACTTTCTAAGTTTTGACTTGGACCAACATTTGCTAACGTTGCACCGGCATCATTATATAAAGTAGAGTTTTGTCTTCTAATAACCGTGAAGATTGATTTAACAGATCTCGATCTTTCGTTAATTAAAATGTTGGCATTATTAGACCCGTCATAGCTAAACTGATAAAAATGCCAAGATGAAAACTTAATTGGAACACCGCCTTCCTGCAACCCTTTTAAAAACATATTATCATAACTTGAATCAAATTCAAGGATTTCAGGGATCATATTTACATCCGTAACTGAATATGTTGAGTTTGCGAAATTAACTCCATTTGATGCGGATATAGGGAATCCATTAGCAATTAGACAATCTTCAACCTTCGCTAAAGTAAGCTCAACAGCTAATTGTGAAGCCATAAACTTAGTTGGTAAAAGTTTCCCTTGAGTAAATAGACCTAGCCCAAGTGTCACTTGATATCTTCTTCTTAAAGCCGTGTTCGGTTGATTCCAAACTGAGATTACAGAAGGTGTAGCATCACTACCTTTAAGCACTAACCCATGAATGGCCGATCTTACACTATAAGTATTGTCCAAATCTGAAAACTTGTTTCCAACACCTTCTGCAATAGAAGTTTGGTCAGGTACGCCTCCATTAGATGATGTCCACTCAGTTAAACATCGTGCAACCACATTGTAATTTATAATATCCTCCAACGGTGTTGAACCGTACATTAGTCTAACCCTTTGAAAAATAGATTGAATATTGTTTTGAATACGAAGCCATGCATTAGACGTCCCGTTAGGTGAAGAGAAAGAGTATGAACCTGAAAGCGAAACATCAAATTCAAAAGTTAAATTTGCGGTGTTTACATATCCTTGAGCAGGAAATTCAAGGCGAATAGTATTTCCTGGTAAAAATGTAGCGCCATTCTTTGGGGGAATTCTTGGAGTGATTTTTACAGATTTATTTGCCTGAGATGGAAATGAATACCGGGCATTCCATGGGATAGTGACATCTTCAGCTGTTGGGTAAAATCTAAAATGGTCAGTCATAAAATTAAGCTATTTCATACTTTTTTATTAGACTTTACGACTACTGCTGGGCTTTTCAAGCATATTTTGTCTATATAAGCTTTTTATAGTTTGTAGCTCTGTCGGGGGTAAGTCTCCATCATTATTTCTCTTACCGTTTAAATTTTTTAGAGCGGCACTCCTATCCTTTTTATATTCCATTTCACGTTTCTTAATTTCTTTTTGATGTTCTACACTTTTACGTATTTCTTCATTATATACTTTTCTACCACTCGAGGGTTTTGAAATTACGTAGTTATCTGGTTGTGCAGGGGTAGTAATTATAGGCACAGCTTTAGGAATTTCTACAGGGTCAGTCTTGTCTGGGGTATAATTTGTTAAAGGTTCACCTTTCCAAGCGGCATTTATTTCTTTACGATTAATTACTTTTGATTCATCATAGTATAATGTTTCTGGGCTAACTTCGTGCTCATGGCCAGGAATTGGTTTCAAAATTGTGCGTGCAAGAACAGTTGCTTGGGCCGTTTTTTCTACAGCTAGTCCGAGAGCTTCACCTTCTTTGATAATGTTGTAAATTGTTCCAATCGTTTCAACAACCGCTTCACCACCAAACAATGCACCTTCTGCAATAGCTGCTGCTCCAATAGTACTAGCTTCTAAGGCAATCAGGGGTAGGAAGATTATTGCAGATGCGATTTCTATTACAACCAAAATATCTCGTGAAAATAAAGAGTTTTCTTTCTTTGAATCCCAAAAAGAATAAGTAGGATCATCTTCGTAAAACCTATCAACTTCATGATTGAATAAAGAGTCTCCAAAATTTGTATTTTTGTTCGCTCGAATAACTAGGGCTGATTCATCAGATACATGTGAACTAATCATATCACCTACAATATGATAATTTGTCTGAAATTCTTTACCAGGACCAATAGGTATAGGAGCTGTGGGGGGCGCCGCTGAGTTGAATACAAATGATTTCAGTTTATACTTCTCAGATATCTTGGTAGCGGCATAACCTCCTAAAGAGTGACCTGTTGTGGATATTTTTGAAAGTGGAATTCCTTGATCTATTAGATCTTGAACTATTGAATCTCCTTCAATTAATAGGCTGACTAGTTGCGGGACTCCAATAGTTACTGCAAGATCATCAGAAATATCCTTGCTTGAAGAATTCCCTCCAAGCTGAGTTCCTTTAAATACAATAATAACTTCATCTCCTTTTCTAAATGTTGCTACACGTCCTGTATTACTTTGAAATTTCCATGGACCTAAATTTGCTAATTTTTGTTTGCCTGAAGATTTATACAATTCAGAAATCATTTTTATACCGACACGATGGTTTGGTTTGATCCATTTTGCAACTTGTCTTTGTTTAACCATACGTAGGTGAAATCATACTTTTTAAAAATGTATGGCCTATGTGGGTATGGCTTTTTTTCGAGGATTAGTTATTCAGAAAGGCCCATTCAAAGGCGACCCTCTATCCTTTCTACAACCCTCTAAACCGTCTGTCGAATTTTTATCAATGAATGAAATTAGTAAAAACTTACCCGGTCAGCTGATGGGTGGACCTTCAAGTACCATTAATGGTGTTGATAACAATGGAGGCATTACTGAAGATGATCTAACAGCTCTTATTCAGAAAGTCAGACAGCCCGAATGGTTAAATGGTCAAGATGGGCTTGGGACAAACGAAATTTATTCTGTAGCTAAACTATTACCTAATTTAAAAAAGTCTACGGTAAATGCATGGGCCGTACCTGCTCTAGTTGATTCTATTGGGAAGCGTATGAATACTCAAAGAAGTTTACTTACCTTAAAAGATTTTAGTTTATTAAATAACTATATAGCCGGGACATATTTTGACGAAGAAACACTCCACAATCTTTCAAATGCAATTAAGGATATCGAAGAATATTATCCAAGTCATATAAATCCTGCAACTCGTGTACGTTATACTCCTGAGGAAGCATATAAAGAAACATTTACAGTTCAATCACCATGGTCTAATCAAAAAGCAAATTATGATTTTTATAAGAGAAGTGGTATGGTATTACCAACTGGGGATGAACTTGTAAAGGGGGGTAAGGCACAAACACTGTCTCGCGATAATTTTGGTGTTCCTACAATGACAGGAACAAGTCAGAGTATTTCCTCAATCCCCGCACTGTTACAAACTAGCGGCTTTGGTGTTCCTACAATCCTTGAACCGCTACAAACCAGCGGCTTTGGTGTTCCTACAATCCTTGAACCGCTACAAACCAGCGGCTTTGGTGTTCCTACAATGACCGAATCAACTACCTTACCTGTGACCACCTCTTCAACAAATTTTGGGGTTCCCGCAGATATTCAACAAATAATGGATGACTCAATTTCTTACAACAACCCTGTAGCCCCTACAAAAGTTTGGGGGCTTCCATTTCAACCAGTACCCTCAACAATCCCTGTTACACAATCAGGTTCAAGAGGATGGGGTGTCCCTGTAAACGCTGTCGATTATATGGGGAACACTAGTTATCAAACGGTAGGAGGATTGGCTCAAGGCACTACGTATTAAAAATAAAAAAGTTGATTTTATTTTATGTGTGTTTTTAGAATATAACAAAAGATGATTGAAAATCTGCCATTCTTTGATGTATTCTTTAAATGCGATGATACCTTTGAACCAAAACCGCCCTTGCATATCTCGATGCTAATCACTAAACTTATAAAACAAAAACTTCCACATTTTGTCGTTCAAAAAACATTTCCTGAAACTGAATTGGTTGAACGGCATAAGGATAAAGCAATTGTTTATGCTTCAGTAAAAAACAATGAACATGAAGTATTTAGATTAATTTCTCCAGAAGAATATCTTTCGCTTCGTAAAGAAGGTCAAGGAAAAATTACATTGTTATGTTTACAACGTTACGAAGAGAAAATTGATATTGAAGCGGTAATAGTGGAATATCTAACTTTTTATTTCTTTTAATAAACAGCTGTTAAAAATCAAAAAAGTCATTAATAGATTCGTCTTCCTTTTTACGTAAAGTATTCCATAAAAGCTCATAATCGTGGTGTAAACGATCAATTTTTAAATTTGTTCGTGCGTAAGGAATTTTTATAGGCGATTCATATCCATGTCTTTTAAGAAGCATTAGTGCAATGAAGCGTAAGTTAGGAAAATATTGACGGCTCATTTGCTTTTTGACTTCATTAAATACATTATTTAACTCGCGAAAATCATCCATCACTTTTATGAATATCCCAATTCGGTTTCCTGTTTTTGTACAGTTATTAGCAAGGTTAAGAGTTTTTATAATAGTTGGAATCCTTGAATAATATTTTGCCAGCTTATTACGACGCAAAACTTTCCATATAGCTTCCCAAATTAAACATGCGGGAGTGTAGCGAATATTAACAGGTAAATCTTCAACAATATCTGCAAGTACATCAAGACTTTTTCGAGTCGTTAATCCCCCAAGACCCATTAGGTGGTTTAGCACTCCTTTAAATCTTGATATCCTGCAATAACGGTGTGGCTCTTTTTGAGGTATTAAGTCATAGTCCCTCGCAGTCAAAAAAGTTGAAATTCGAGGGTGAGAGTCTTCTTCATCCTCTACAACAATATATTCATCTAGCCAGCCGTTTTCTTCAGGTAGACCGTACTGCCCAATTTGGTATGACGTAAAGATTGCCTTTCCCATATGCATACGTTCAGGTTTAAACATTTAAAGTAAAGAAATTATTTTTTGATATAAATTTATTCATCAATAATATCGTCTTCCTGATAACTATCATCAGTAGAGTACCCTGAAACCAGTGAAGAGTAATTCCCGATATATGACGTAAACCTTTGTAATAGGCGCATTAATTGAGGCACACTTGCATCAACATTATCCTGCTGAACTAACAACATATGGTTTTCAAAATCATCACGAGGGAATACTGCAATAACTGATGAAAGCTTGTTTGGAAATGTAAAAATTCGCTCGATGCAATCAAAGTACAGAACCTCTTCAAAATCAAAATTTAGCAAATTTTCGATACGTGCACACTTTGCATAAAACCTCTTTAAATCTTCTTCAATGATTTCATTAATCATCATCCATATCTCGAGAGGCAGCCAATACCTTGTATTTTCAAAGGCCCTTAAAAAATAAATCATTTAGAAAAAATAATGTATGAAAAACTTTCTTTTAAAACATGTGAAATATACTTAATTATGATTGGTGGATTTTTCTTATAAAAGAAAAAGTTTTAAAATTTCTTTATTTTATTTCTCAAAAAACTCAGTCTTGGTCATCAATGTAGCCGCTACTAGGGGACACCAGTATTATCGTTATTATTATTTTTTAAAATAGGCTATTCAAAAGTAAATTCAAAAGGACGATATGTATCATAGATAATTTCTGCTCCTCCATTAATGCGGCGATTGATTAGAGCTTGATGTTTAAGTGTAAATCCTTTTTGTAATATATTTTTTAAAAAAGTATGAAATCGTTTTCTTTATGTCTAGGAGGCCTAAACTAATTCATCATACAAAAAGAAATCGCCAAATCTGTGGTCTTACACCATCTAGAATAACAGCGCTGATTACATTTGTAACCATGATAGTTCAGCTGGTTATTCATATTCTCACATATCGATCGTAAAAATTAAAGTATGATTTTAATTGATCATGTCATCTTCATGTACCCCCTCTAGTAAAACCCTTAGTGGTATTGAAACCTCATCGAGTAATGGGGAGCTCTCTGGAGGTGCAGCGGGACAAGTGCCATATCAATCTGCTCCAGGCATTACAACTTTTTCTAATGCAACCTCAGGGGTTTTAGAAAACATTTCGAATGTTGTAAATTTTACAGCTACTCCTACAACTATTAGAAAAATTTCAACGCCTGCCAGCCAAGACTTGGATCTTGAAGCAACGACTGTCACTAAAAAGATTAAACTTGCAACCAATGTCGGGGATATATCTTTCAGTGTTGATTCAGGGGCTACTGAAGCCCTTGTAGTAAAAAGTGACTCAACTCTACAAACGCAAATTTCAAGTGCAACCTTTTTACGAACTGACGCCTTGGGTGTTATTGAAGCAGGATCAGGAGGGCTACCTTCTTCATCTTTACTTGGAGGTGCTGCTGGAAAAGTACCATACCAATCCGCAACTAACGTAACTACGTTTTCAAACGCCTCGAATGGGGTTCTTGAAAATATTGCTAACTCTGTAAACTTTTCAAATACCCCAACAACGATACAATCTGTTACAGCACCAATCGCTTCAAATTTAACTTTTACAACCCCAACCGTAGCAAATAACATACTCTTAAAAACAAATGGTGGAGCTATAAATTTAAATACCAACAATGGTGGACTGAATGCATGGAGTATTGCTGCAACGACCGGGGATTTAACGTCAGCTATTTCAAATATTCTTTTAACTGGAGGAGATGTAACTGTATCAAACAGTGGATACATTTCATCCTTGGGTCCTGGTGAATTGTTTATTGAGTTTTCAGGTCAAAGAGTATACCTGAACGAAAATGAAATGCAGCTTACAGGACAGGATTTTTTATTTAAGGCGGTTACTGCTACCAAGCTCTTAAGGTTAAGAACTAATGCTGGAGCGATTTGTTTAAATACAAATAATGGTGGTACCGATGCATGGACCATCGCGGCAACAACCGGTCATTTAGAATCGGCAACATCAAACATTAACTTAATTGGAGGAAATGTTTATAATGTTTCTAATGGTACAAATTCCTCACAGCTTTCACCAGCCCAATTAAATTTAGCTTTTGCGACCGGTTTTGTAAATATTTACGGAAATACATTTCAAATTACAACGAGTGATTATATTTTTGAAACCTTATCGTTTGGAAATAATCTAAGCTTTCGAACAAACAATGGGGATATTACGTTTAGCATTGGTGTTACGTCGGTATTTAAAATTGATGCATTAAATCGTGTGTTTTTACCATCAATACCTAATGCCACTTATTTAAAAACAGATGCTTTTGGTTATAATTATTAATATTAGGAGAAGTTACTGCTGGTATTGGCTTAACTGCAACGAGTGTATCAGGCGGTAATGCTGGTACTGTTCTATATCAATCAGCAACAAATGTAACTACATTTTCAAACGCTACTAATGGAGTCTTGCAAAATATAGGTAATGTAGTCAACTTTACGACTACTCCAACAACCATTCAAACTGTAACTGCCCCGTCAGCTACTGATTTGACTTTGACTACTCCAACTGCTCTAAATTCAATTTTACTAAAAACCAATTTTGGAGATATTATCTTTAATACCACCAATGGAGTAACTAATGCGTGGACTGTTAATGCAACAACCGGCCACTTGTCATCAGCGATATCAAATATTAGTTTAACCACTGATTTACAAACAATTACTATCAGCGATACAGTTGCCGGAATAGAAAATGTATCTAATTATCAGTCTTCAATAATAACCAACACTGTTACAAGTGAGATTTCAGATATTAACTCTTTACGTCTGAGATTTCAAAGCCCTGTTTCAACAACTACGTACCAACGTTCAGGAATTTTACCAGTCGGAGATAACTTTGAAATAAGAAGTACTTCATCAGCAAAAACCTTATTGTTGCAGACGAATACAGGCGCTATAAATTTAAATACGAATAATGGTGGAACAAATGCTTGGTCGGTTGCTGCAACAACAGGGGTTTTATCATCATCAACTTCAAACATTAGTTTAACTGGTGGTAATGTTTATTCGGTGTCTAGTGGTTCAAATTCTTCACAACTTGCTGCTTCTGTTTTATACTTAACGTTTGGATCTGGTTCAACGAATATTTTTGGAAATCAAGTTATAACAACCAACTCAAGTTTTGCATACAGATGTGCTACAACCGCTTCTTCTTTATCAATAACAACAAAAGCTGGAGATATAAACTTAAGTGCAGATGAAGGTAATACAACTTCATTCAATATCAATTCTTCTAATGCAGTAAGACTTCCTTTGATTACAAACGCGCCTTTTATTAAATCAGACGGTACAGGGATATTATCCGCTGGAACAGTTCTTGGAGTTGCTAATGGTGGAACAGGAGTTTCTTCTTATACTATTCCAAATGTTAGCGTATTTACAACCAATGGTACTTTCACTTTTACAGGAACGCCAAAATATATCACTGTAGAAATATGTAGTGGTGGCGGTGGAGGTGGAGGTAGTAATGCTACAAACGCTATTGCCGGTGGAGGTGCCGGTGGAAGTTATGGGAAAGGAATTTATGCGTACAATGCTACGGTAGGATTTTATACATATACAGTTGGTGCAGGAGGATTTGGTGGTTCAAGTGTAATAGGGTCTGACGGGACTGCGGCAAGCTCATCCACTTTTACAGCGGGAGGTGTGCTTCAATTTACAGTAAATGGAGGCTTAGGTGGTATTGGGGCGGCAAGTGCTGGACATTTCGCAGGTGGTAGGAGCGGAACGGTTACAGGGACTACTGTAGAATCATCGCTTGGATCTCATGGAGGAGATGGTGCAGATATTATAGGAGGCTTTGGAGGGGGTTCGCGTATGAGTGGATTGTGTACTAATGCTACTACCATTGGAAGCTATATTGGTACTTCAGCCCCAGGACCTTGTACGGGTGGGTGTGGAGGTAGAAATGATGATGGTGGTAATGGAGGAAGTGGAAAAATTGTTATAACCGAGTATTACTTGTAAAAAGTATGAAAATAAAAAATAACATGACTATTGAATTAAACAACTGGAAACTGACTATAGATATTGAAGATCCAAATAAAAAGGATAGACCCTTAGAAATAGTACCTCCTGAACTACTTACCTTTCAACATCCACATTTTATTAATAAACCTGAATGCATTACTTTTAAAGCAGAATGCGGTGGTAAAACTACAAAGAATTCAAAGTATCCGCGTTCAGAGCTAAGAGAACTTGACCAAGGAAAACTAGCTGCATGGTCCATTAACCGTGGAACTCATATTATGACCTGGACATGTTCTGTTACTAACTTGCCTATAAAAAAGCCTCAAGTGGTAGTTGGACAAATTCATGATGGTGAAGATGATGTTGTTGAAATTAGGCATACAAAAGACTATGTCGAAGTTATTCACGACTCTAATAATTATGGAAAACTTATTACAGGGTATAAGCTTGGGGATATATATACAGTAATAATGACTGCTTCCAAAGGACAAATAACTATATTCTCAGGAAAAACAACTATTGCTGTTAAGACTAAATCAAAGGAGAAGGACTGCTATTTTAAACTTGGTTGTTATACGCAGTCAAATGTTTCAAAAGGTGACGCGGAAGATGCCTATGGGGAAGTTAAAGTTTATAAAATTAAAGTTGAGCATAAAAAATAGAAAGCTTTATTAACTTTTCATTTAAAGCAGCCAAGATTGTCACCAAGAAAAGTAATGATATTCTCTATACTGATTATTGAATATCAATAAGGTGTAATTTTGGTTAGGGTCTGTTTTAAAAAGTAAGACCGAAAGGTTACCCGGGTAGTGACGTTCAACAGAAAAAAGTTCACTATCAACATATGTGAAATCTACGCTTTGAAATGCAGGAACCATAAAGTACTCTTCAAATAATTCCACCTCCTTTAAAATAAGCTTCTTTAAAAAACTTTCAATGCGTAGCATAATCTCCATTGGTAAGTGATACTTTTCATTTAGAGTGAAAGCTTTCACAAAGCGTGGTATTGGTATTTCAATTCTTGGGGGGTTGTCTATCCATGGAATACGTCTAGGTGTGCGCGCGACGGATCTGGTAGAGATAGTCGTGGAAGTTGACATGTAATATTTAAAAAAATATC
>Ga0209353_10000692_pt1 | contig 20231 bp, 24 predicted proteins | sample LauGreSpBDMM15SD_2_FD_187561 | JGI IMG/M metagenome (GOLD analysis project Ga0209353, IMG submission 187561) | Freshwater lake microbial communities from Lake Michigan, USA - Sp13.BD.MM15.SD (SPAdes) (version 2) | ecosystem: Environmental > Aquatic > Freshwater > Lake | place: Lake Michigan...
TGCCCAGTCAGCCACATTCACTCGGTTGCGTTCGTATGGTGTGACCACACCGCCTTGTGGCATTACATAGGTAACACCACGGAAGCCTGCCTCACGATATACAGCCACAGCACGATCAACTTCTTCAAAGTGCGCCAGTGTTTCTACCACAAACTTCAAATACACTGTGCCATGCATTTGATAGTCTGCTATGATCTCTGGCTTGATAGCTTCGTCCCACAATTCGCCTGATGCTGATAGCTTGGGGCTAACACTGAAAGTAATTTCTCGTGTGGGTATAGAGCCTAGTGCAGGGCGTCTCCATTCGTGTAAAAATGTTTGAAATGCCGGTTGTAGTTTTTGAGTGCCATTGGTTTCAAATGTGATGTTCTTCAAATCACTCATGCTGCCTTGCGACAGCAGTTCTTCGTAACCACGCTGCCAACCCAACAGTGGTTCACCACCTGTGATCACAAGATGCACATCATTGCCATTGTGTTGTTGCCAATGCTTGTTAGGAGTAAGCGCCAACATCTTTGAAATCAGCTCGTCGTGTGTGAGTGTGTGACTCAAGTCTTTGAATGCAGGATGCCATGAAGCATAGCTATCACATCCGGTGTTCACAAGCGGTAGTTCAAGAAAATCTTTGTACAGGTGTATGGTCTTTGCCACTTCGTCAGCTTCAGTTGATTTAACGCCCGGAGCACATCCAAACCCTGAACATGTAAAATTACATCCAAAGGTTCGGAGGAAAACCGAAGGCACACCAACAAAGCGGCCTTCGCCCTGTGCAGAATAAAATAGTTCACTGACTTTTAATTTCATATTTTTGTTGCTTTAACTAGTAAATGCCATCCCAAGTATTCGCGAACTGCTTGACGCATTTCTTCGCTCATTGCTTCAAACCAAGGTTCAAGTTCATAGATACCTTGCTTGTACTTAGATACATTATACATGAAACAATGCGCTTGTCTAATGCGTCCGATGTGGAATTTGCCCTCTAGCAACTGATAGACTTCTTCTTTTGTGTAGGCTTTGGCGTAAGGACATCCGGCTTGTGCTTCGTATTGATCTAGACCTTTTTGTATCATGGCATACTTCCAACTGTCACGAGCATACACCAACATCTTAAATTCGCCGCCGGCCACTGTCAAACTGTGTATGTTTTCAATAACCCGATCAATGTCGGGATAGTGATGCAACACACCACAACTGTAGACCAAATCAAACAGGCCTAAGTGTGACAAGACATCATCACCACTGGCTTGAACAAATGTGCCTTCCAGTCCCAACACTTCAAACCGTTTTTTAGCTAATGCAATGCTTTCACTGCTGAGATCAATACCAACATATTCGGCACCGTGCTTGGCAAACTCAGCTGCATCAGCACCAATACCACACCCAATTTCCAACACACGTTTGCCAGCATACAAATGAAACTGTGCTAGGTCTTTGAGATGTGGTTCAACAAAATATCTTTTTTTGCTGTTCTCGTTAAAGAATTGTTCTGTGCCAACTTCACTGGCGCTGTGGTTGATGTTGCAGGGCTGGCGATCCCAGTACTGCACAATCTTGTCTAGTAGTTCATTACTCAAAGGGCTTTGTCCTTCCATTGTCTTAATCGTTTGTGTGGATCTTGAAGCACCATCCTGGCCCAAATGTCTGGATTTTTGCCCGTCATAGAATCTCTAAACCATGTGGTATCGCGACTTATACTGTCAAGATAAGTTGCAATTTTAGCAGTCTCGTCAATCCTGCGTTTGCGCCAGGTGATGTGATTGAAGTCTCTAGGATCTTGCCCGGGCATGTTTTCCAACATGACACGTTCTTTGAATGTTTCATCAAGATTCTCGCCAGTAAGGTCATAGCGTTCGTGATGTATCATCACAGGAATTGTTTTTACAATATCCAACATCCAAGCTACTTGGCTGGTCCAGGCATCGTTGATTTGATGCGGACTCAAATGGCCAGTAATTTCCACCCACTTCTTTGGCAGGATAGGAAAGATAGCATAAGGATGTTCGTGATTGGTTTCGGCACGTAACAAGTAAAACTCTTGACCGTTGTCTCTGATCACTTGATCCCAATCCTGTGTTTTCATCACAGCGTCGTCATTCCAAAAGAACAACCAAGAACCTTGACTGTGCTTGGCCAACTCGTTAAGGTACTCGTTCAGTCGCATGTATCCTAATCTTTCAAACTGTATGGCGCTGTATTCCACACCAAGATCGTCTAGATAAGGTTGTATTACATCTACAAAGTGTGCAATGTTTTCAGTATCGTCGTTATCAAATGCCAACATCACTTCTATTCGACTGGGGTCTTTGGCCCGGTCAAGTAGAGTGCGCAAGCATTGTTCTAGCGGTTTTGGTCTGCCACGAGTGGGCAATAAAATACTGATGTCGATGGGGTTGTCAGGGGGTAATAAGTTCTCTGTTGTCATATTCTATTTCAGGTAAGTTGGCTGAATTAGTTTTTGTTATTGTTGTTTTTCCAAAATTTCTTTTGCGACCAAAATACATATTTTCTAAAAATCTTTCTATGCTCATGGTCTTGTCTTCGTTGGTATCAAATTGATACATGCATGTTGTGGTTATATCAGAATTGTCTAGCAAATATCCAAGAAAGTCGTAATCAAACTTTTGTTGAATTGGCAGTGCTGGCAAATCTTTGTAATCGATCACGTAGTTTCTTTGAAATTGCAACAACTGTTCTAGTATGTTGCTGTCAATAGTATATGTGGTTCTTACAAAATTGTCAATGATATCGAACACATGGTCAATCTTGTTTTCCAGTTGCATGTTCAACGTTATTCTATGCATGAGGTTTTGCCCAGTGACTTCTACATTGCCGATGCGTGGATGATTGGCAAGCCCGGTAGTAGTCCATAACTCATAGTATTTGTGTGTGTCGACAAATTGCTGTTGCATCCAAGAGTCATTCTGGATATGCTGATAGAATGCATCATAAAATTCACTATAATCAATGTCATGAGCCTTTGCCAAGTATCTTGCAAGATAAGTGGTCAATCCGTTAATATGAAAAGTTTGTATAAAACTATTCCACACCAAGGTGGTCAACATCTGTTCTTTGGGGATATCTTTTGTGCTGATCACAACATCAATACATTCAATCAAATCAACATCGCCGTAGCTGCCACTAATATAGTCATATACCGGAATGGATTCAATCTTCCACATTCTCTTCTGCAAAAGATTCATCTCAGCATTTTCCAACAACTGAGCTTGCAAAATGTTAATTCCAGTGTGATTGCCTGCCCGGAAGATTTTCCAAAAAGCTTCTTTCCATGTTTCTACAGTTTCGCCTGGCAATCCAAGAATTACTTCTGTGTATACAGGAATGTTATTGCGATCACACAAGGCAAATATTTCATCAATTTTGTGTTGATCTAAATTTCTACGCTTGATGTTTTCTAATACGTCATGATCCATGCTTTGTACGCTTACTGTGAGACCAGATCCAAAGTTGGGACTTTCATCAATCAGTTTCTTTACAATGCCAACCACTTCGTTCTTTTGATTCTTGGCCCAGGTCATGGAGAATGACGCCAGCTTGGCCCAACGTTTCTGTACTTCGATCAACTTGTCCACAATCATGTTGTCACGTTCGATGAACATGCCAAAGTTAGCATCTGTGATTGTGACAAATCCACAATGACGACCAATCCAATCTAGTTCATGAAACACTCTGGTAAGTTCAAACTTTTTAACTTTGTTGTAAGTGAGACTGCCCCAGTCGCAAAAAGTACACTGGTAAGGACATCCACGATTGGTTTCTAATGTAGCGTTCCAAATTACATCAGGGTTTTCTGCCATGATGCGATCAAAGATGCCGGTAAGATATGGGCTGGGAATCTGATCAAGATTGTCAATCCTGGCACAGTCACCAGTATCTATTAGACCTGTTGGAGTGTTGATCAACAGGCCAGGAATATGAGAGAAGTCAGTATCAAAATCTTCTAGTATGCGTTTGAATGTAATTTCACCTTCCATCTTGCTCACAAGATCCATAAAAGGTTCTTTTTCGAACAGTTTGGGATCAGTGTTGGCTATCTCTGGGCCGCCGAACAAAATTTTCACTTGAGGGTTGAGTTCTTTGACTCGTTGTGCAAGTTTATAATTATATCTATGATTCCAAACATATGTACTAAATGCCACAATGTCATTGTGTTGTAATCTCGCAGCCGCTTCTTCGATTGGCTCTCTACGCCAAATTAACTCGTCAATTTCCCAGGTGTTTTTAATGTGCTCAAACCCGAATGCATAACTCAAGATTACACCTGCAGAGTATGGCAAATAGTATGCATTAAATTCTTCAGGGCCTTGTTGAAAGTTAGGCTGTACAAAACTTATTGTTTTTTTGATCATATTGTATTTAACTTAGGTATAGGAACGCTGTAAATCAGTTAGTTGCCGATTAACATCATTGGCAAACATTTTTTCCCAGGGATCTCTTTTTCCTTGGCAGCTTTCTTCAAAAAAACTGGTGTCTATATTGTTGTCCTTCATCCATGTGGCCAAAATAGCACAATCATTTAGTCGCTGTTGTAGACGATCGATATAGTTGAAATCATTAGGATTGGTAGGATCGGTCTCCAACACTTTCCTATTCTTAAAGGTGGCATCATTGTTATTGCCAGTAAGATCGCTACGATCATGATCACACCAAACTGGTATGCGTTCAAAAATATCCAGCATATAAGCGATCTGACTCAACCAAGCGTCATTCAAACTGTGTTGGCTGAGATGACCCACTAGGTCATGCCATTTGCGAGGTACTATGGGAAAGATGCTGTATGGGTGTTCGTTGTGTGTATGCACACTCAGCAACTTGAACTGGCCTGTGTAACTACAGATTATTTTGTCCCAGTCTTGGGTTTGCATGAATGCATCATCATTCCAGAAAAACATCCAGGAACCTGTGCTGTATCCAGCCAGAGCATTTACATAGTGGTGTAAATTTTCATATCCCATGGGATTAAATACTAGAATACTGTCTGATATATTTTGTCCTGCTAGATAAGGTCTAACAGTTTGTTTCCAGAGTTCAGTGTTTTCTTGATCATCTCGATCCACTCCAAACACAATGTCAATTTTGTGTAGGCCCGAGGCCTTGTCCAACAGACTGCGCAAACTGCGCTCCATCTGATCAGCACGACCCCGGGTTGGTAATAATATGGATATATCCATTAGACAGACTGTTTAACGTCTTCTGCTATTTTCTTCTGCAAGTGACTCAACAACAATCCATAAGCAGGTAGGATAACCAATAGGCTCACAATGACTTTGCTGATTGAATTGTTGGTTGCAACAATGTGCCAGTTAGCAGCCATAAACTCATTGGCGCCGCCAGCAAATGCAGTAAAGAAGAACACGTAAGTATCAAAGAATGTGCTAACAACTGAACTCAATGCAGGAGCAATCCACCAAGTAGCATACTTCTCACGAATGTATTGAAACACATACACATCCAGCAAGTTGCTGATAAAGTATGCACATCCACTACCAAGTCCAATGCGGAACGCAACCGAATCAGGAGCGCCGCCTAGCTTGACCACTGCCATTGACACAATGATAGCAGGAATGAATGCCATGGCAATCACAGCACGGCCAGTTTGTTTGCCCAACAGTCGCACAGTCAAGTCGGTCAACACAACCACCAATGGGAATGTAAACGCCGCCGCTGCCAATGGTGCACCAAACACTGAAAATTTGAACTGCACGATGTAGTTGCTGATAGCAATGATAATGATATGTGCCAGCATGAGCTTGTAGGCCAATGCACGGTCAACGCCGTTTAAGATTCGATCTAACATGATTTTCCTTTTTTATATTAAACGAATAGATCTTCCATCCACTCGCGATGGCCTTCTCTACAGGCCATATTGCTCTGTGTTTCGCGCACTTCCACGCGATAGCACCAGAGACGCTCTGCTTCACCCGGACCCCAATGATCTGGAATGTAAACACCGTTCACATACTTGTACAGCTGGTCTGCAAGACCTTCGCATCCAAGTCGTGGTAAAATAGTTAGTTTGGCCAAATTGCGTTTTTGCAATTCCAGATACATCTCAAGTTCGGGGTCATCTTCAGCCACAAGCAAGGTGTGATCAAATTGACTTTCTAAAACTTGTTTAAGTTCTTTAAGTCCGCCGTAGTCAGCGGCCCAGTTGCGCACATCCAGATTGTCTGTGCCAAAATAGAACTTCATTGAGAATGAGTAACCGTGAATTAGATTGCAGTGACTGTCAGCCCGCCATTGACGGTATGCGCAGGGAAAAGCATCATGATATTCTTTGGTGCTAGTGTACATGTATTGTACAGGTTGATGTAGTGCCATTTTATTCTCCTATGTTAGATTATAGCATAGGCAGCAGAGTTTGTAAAGCGGGAAATGATGCCAAGACCGCTAAAAAGAATACTTATGCAGGTTTCTGATAGCCTGCTGTTTTGTAGTTGGCCTGACCGGCTATCACACCGCGCACGCCGCCAATTGGATCAGCACAATCGCCCGCACGCCGTGGAATCAAATGCACATGCGGATACATTACAGTTTGTCCTGCTTCTCGACCCATGTTGATGCCGATGTTAAAAGCATCACACTTGCCATCAGCTACCATGCGCCGACCATGCAACATGGCTGATTCAAAACAGTCCATGATTACATCATCGGTATTGTAATGTGGCACAAACAACAAATGGCCAGGGGTGACTGGGAAGCGGTCTTGAAACACAGCAACGTGAAAGTCACTAAGCTCATCTACTTTTAAATCCCAAGGTGCAATGTCTTGTTGATGTGCAATTTCTAAATCAGTCATTTGATTCCTTTTAATACGTTGATTACATCTTGTTTGTTACCAAACTGGTGTGGTTGAGAATTTGGGGCATGTGTGCGCCAAAAGTCTAATATCTGAAACAGCCGTGTGCTACTAGAAATTACTTGTTCTACCCAGGCAATCTTAGGCCTTGGCGACACATTATAAAATCTTAGTTTATTATACTGCTCATTTATTGCTGAGTCAAACATTTTGATATATGCCAATGCTATTTCGGCGGTATACATAAAAAATCCTGTAGGGTGTTGACCGGATCTAAACACATCTAACGCAAAGTCCACAATGTTACAATAAAACTGATCTCGATCTTGATTGATATCACCCACACCATTTACATAGTATCCGCCGAGAACTTGAATTTCGTCGGCTAGATATAAATTTGCTACAATACCAGTTTGATGAGTGTTTTTTATAACCAACAAATATTTTTTAACAATATCTTCATACTCGGCAATAGTCACTGTTTTGATTAACGGAGTCATATTGTGTTGTTGGCACCAATATTCAGCGTACCAAGACTCTGCGGCATTAAGATTGCTAACTTGAAGTATCACAGGTATAAATGAAATTTGATTTCTAACAAAAGTATTTGCAATCACTTCACTATCAAGTCCCCCACTGAGGCTGAGATATAGCGGTCGACCACTCCAGTCTTGATATAATGTTTGTGCAGTAAAATCACACGCTGATTGAAAATCCAATTCTTTGGTAGCAGGATTGTTAACTTGAAATGCAAAACGTTCCGGCGTAAGATTCACACTGCACCAGTCATTATGACCAACTGGATACCATGTATCAACGCTCATCTACTACTAACTTTCCAGACTCATAGTAGCGACTAAAACACAGTCTATTGGTTTGCACACTGCCACGATTGTAGTGATCATATTTGTGCTCAGTGTCTATGCCAAACAACACTGTGTCGCTGGGCACAAGAGACAATTGATTGCAGAATTGCAATTGCTTGTCGCGCCATTTGGTAAAGCTAGTGTCCGGGCTTCGGTCAGCCATTAGCTTGAGTCCAACAGCAGCTGATAGCTTGTTTACATACTGAGTGCTGTGATAGATTTGCATGCCGTCTTCAAAATCTTCCCTAGCAAATCTAATACCAATGCGCAAGGCATTTACAGGAAAACTTTTGCTAAGACTAAACACCACTTCTTCAATAGCAGGATGTGAAAAATCATAATGTTGATTTGCGCACACACCAAAGAAGGCAGCGTCAATCAACACAGGCACGCCCAAGTGATGGCATTTGTCTAAAAACTCCTGATTAAAATGTTCGTGTGTATTACCAGTATCAGCAAACGGCCAACTCACAATTACTGCATCATTTGTTTTGATATCATCAGTCTCTATAAATGCCCATTGATCCACATAGTGTCGTTGCCAGATACGTTTGTGGTAGATGTATTCTCCGCGGAACACTCTAAAACGCCGCTTGTGATGACGGATGTAAAAATTATCAAAGGCTTCAGTGGTACCTTGACTAAACGCCACAACTGGTAGGGTGTCCAAGCCGGCCACAGTGTTTAGTTGGCTACTCAAAATCCAATCTTGATATCGAGCACAGTAGTCGGGCACCACCGAATCGCCCAAGTCACCGAGTGCAGTAGATTGCAATGCTTGATGGGTTAGATCAAGTTGCTGTTGTTCCACAACACATTCAGCTGGCGCATAAGGCCGACCAATCAACTCAGGCTGTAATGGCAAGGTCATTCTTGTTCCAGTGCCTCAATGGCATTGTCGTATCCACGTTGGAAGTCGTCAGCATCTGCTTCGGCATCTTCCAATTTCAAATACGGATTGGCACATTTTTCTCCGGCCTTGGCCTGATCGTAGCCTTGCTGATAAGGCGCTTGGGCGTAAGGTACAATCTTAGACATTATTCGGCCCTTTCAATTTCAGTTGCTTCGCGAACCAATTCCAACAGTTCTTCTACGGTACTGACCAAGATCTTGGCTGTCTTCCAGTTGTCTTCGTCGTCTCTGCCGCCTACTTCAATCATGTAGCCATTGTCGTACATGTTGATGGTGAAGTTTTCATTGACCTTGGTCAACTTGTCTCCGAGTTTGTTAACTGACCCTTGGGTCTTTGCTTTTGCTTTTGCCATTTGATTTTCCTCTGTAGTTAATGTTTCAAATTCCTGTTTCAACTCTTCAAGAGCTGCTGCCAGTTCTGCTTCAGATACCTTTGGTTTTTGTCGAGCCATTTAAATCTCCTCCAAATGGTATTGAGAGTAGGGATAGTTCTCTTGCAACCATTCCAACAATCCTTCTTCAACTGGCAACTGAATGTCGCCTGATTGATTGGTAATAATTATCATCATCGTGGTGCAAAGTCCTGTTGTAGTTTGATGTTGTCAAAGAATTCTTTTTTCACACTTTGGTCTAACTTAAATGCTCCGTGTAAAACTGTGGTTTGCGTAAGACTAGAGTGTGCCATAATACCACGATTCTCACAGCATCCATGTACCGCCTGGATATAAACCGCGACATCTTTTGATCCAGTTGCAAACTCAATCTCCCTAGCAATATCCATACATAGTTCTTCTTGGAGAGTCCCACGTCGGGCGCACCACTGCGCGATACGGGTGTACTTCGATAGACCAATGAGTTTGGGGCCAGCAATAATTCCAATATAAGCCACACCCGTAACAGGCTGGTGATGATGTGAACACATGCTCTTAAGCTCCGAACGCACCACAAGCATACCTTCGTATTTTCCGTCCGTATCGTTTGGGAAAGCCGTAGCATTAGGGCTCGTCTCATAGCGACCAGCCATAATTTCATTGAAGTACATTTTTGCAAGACGTCTTGCGGTACCTTTTGAGTTTGGATCATTTTCTCTGTCAATTAGTAGTGTATCAAGCACTTGTTCAAATGCTTGAGTAGCTTCTGTGATTAACCCAAGTTTGGTAACTTCGTCAACATACTCACTGATGTTGTCGCCGGCCCAGTATCTTTTGCCTTCTGCCTTCATCTGTTCGCGAAGGACTTGTGATAAGTGTTTTTCCAATTGTTATTCTCCGAGTTCAAGACGTGGATGTCTATGTGTTAATTGTAAAGTATTTAGACAGAATCGTCAACGATTTTGATATTTCTTAGATCAGGATATGGCACATATACGGGTTTGGGATTGTGTTCCTTAACACCTTGTAGTAATGCTACACCTTGAATGGCATCTTCAATGCTGGGCTTGTAATGATAGCCCACATAAAATGTCTTTTGGTCCTGCCAAGGTGCCACAGTCAAGTCTCTGCCATCATAGCGTTGGCGCAATATGGTTTCATATGCTTTTTTATCATCCAACAAAATAGCACCACCATGACCGATTGCCAATGGCTTGGTATGTCCAAAGCTCAAACACTGCATGGTTCCTGAACAATACATGTCTTTTTCCAGTCTACGTGCTGAATCCCAGATACGAGTGTAAGTGAATTCATACTCGCCTTCCCAATGTTGCCATTCAGTGTCATGGTACACATAGTGAATACCCAACTTGTGCATGGTCATAGGAATACTCAAATAAGTGTAAGGTGTGAACTTACAGGCTCGCACTCGATCATATCGCAAGCAAAGCTCAATAGCATGTGTACAGCAATCAGTCATGACGGCATACGGTGCTCCTGTGAACTCTGCTAGTTCTTCTTCAAACTTTTTTATCTTGTCGAACATACCAGTTCCATGCGTGTTGTATCATTGCAGTTAGATCATGATGCCGCCAGGCTCCTGCAACCAAGTCAAACTTGGCAGAGCTTGCAGTCAGCTCAGGCGGATCACCTGCTCGGCGAGCCTCTGTGCTAATGTGAGGCATTTCACCAACAATAGTTTTTGCCTTATCTATTACTTGTTTAACACTGGTGCCTTGATTTGATCCAAGGTTATAAATGCCAGCAGGAACAGTTGGAGACAATGCCAAAACGTGTGCTTGAGCAATATCAGCCACATGCACATAATCACGCACACAAGTTCCGTCGGTTGTGGGGTAATCGTCACCGTATACTCTAAACTGCTCGTCATCTCTTGTGGCCTCTAAAAATCTAGCAATCAAGTGTGTGGCACCGGGCTCTTGTCCGTGCCTGCCTTGGGGGTCAGCACCACACGCATTGAAGTAGCGAAAACTCACAAAGTCAAGGCCGTATGCCCGATGATAACTTTCCAGCATCATATCAATCATCAGTTTAGATTCGCCATATGGACTGACAGGTTCTTTGGGATCCACTTCGTGTATGGGATTCATAATAGGCTCACCATATGTGGCAGCACTAGAGCTAAAAATAAATCTGCAACGAGGCATGCTGTTCTTGACAATGTCTAACAACTTTAATGTCTTGGCCACGTTGTTGTTGTAGTATTCGCTAGGGTTTTTCACACTAGGACCCACAAGACTGGTGCCAGCACAATGAATGATAGCATTGGGCTGTTTGGAAATGATCCAACTTAGTGCCACATCACTTGCAAAGTCCTGATACAAGAATCCATTGGGCACACCACGCAGATGTGCAGGAGGCTCTCTACGGTCAATACCATACACTTCATGCCCGGCATCTTTCAATGTGAGCATGGTTTGTCCACCAATATATCCGGCCGAGCCGGTCACAATTACAACACTCATTCAACTTCCTTGAACAATGGCACATTTTCACTCAGCATCCTAATAAACTCTAAGTTAGTTGGGAATGTGTCTAGTGCGCCTTTGTGGGTTGTGATATTAATTTTAATTTCCCCTACCAGGTACGATCCTGCTTCTAGGCCATACCAAAACGTTTCTGTAGCACCTTGCTCTATTTGATTTTTAAAATGTTCGCTAATCATTCTTCAATCTTTACAACTTGATATTTTTCGTGAGCAGCGTGGTCACGATAGCGATTGCCCGCTCGGTTCCATTGCTCACCCTTACCTTCAAGAATATCAACAACGCGATCCACAGTAGCATTGTTCCAATTACTAATGAGTCCCATGTTGTGATGCGGCTCTCGCAGGAGCAGTTGCATTTTGTGGTAGGCATCATCTATTGACCAGGGAATATACAGTCTATTAGGATCGTTCGCGAAGGTTTCAGGAAAACTGCGATACGCTGGATATAGCACATTGCATCCAACAGTATCGGCCTCCGATACGGTGTTTGAAACCCAATCTTGTAAAGCACAATTAAACAACACACGAGTATTGTTAAGATGACTATAGTATTCATTTTTGCTTATGTTGTCATAGATCCGAAGTTTGCCTTCCGCCTCCATACGGCGGGCACGTTCAACGTATTCAGGGTTATTGGATCGTAAAGGTCCACCTGAGTATATGGCAAACTCACACGGCTCGCTGGTGAGTTCGCTATACATTTCAATAAGATCCATGAAGAAGCCAGGTTGTTTTTCCTGATCAAAACGAGCTGCGAAGCCCACTCGTCTCGGTCTTTCAGCAAACGGCGTGATATTCCCCGTTCCGCCAATTCGCTCCAGAACTTCTGATTTGCCAAATGCCAGACCGGAAATGTTGTAGATCGGAGCAGTCCATCCAGCGATCCGCATATGAGCGACCATTTCTTCATTAGTGGCGAGTACCGCCCCACCGGAGAAGGCAACCATCTCGTTAACCATTTGTTCATACAAGTTCATCCATTTAGCCATACCCCAAACATGCACAAAGTCATCGGGATCGATGGCCTGTGCCAAACAACGAACATAGATCTTTGGACATTGTTCCTTGGGAATCTGGTTCATGATATAACCAAGACTTTCAAAGCCCGGTTGGAACATGTCTTCAAAGTAGATCACATCGTCACCACCAACATCACCGTTCTTCATCAGCTGAACCAAGTTCATCATCTGGCTCATGGCAAAGTAACTGCGGCCGTGTGCGTCTAGCACCTGGCCTACTGAGATAGCTTGTGTGTTGTCAATAGTAGTTCCGGGCACATACACAACATCTAGGCCACGGCGTTCAAACACTCTACGGTTCCACTCTGTGAGTTGTAGTGTGTAACGGGCTTCATAACTTTCCAAGCCCATGTAGAATAGTTTTCTCATCAGAATCTTCCGGCAAAGCGACGAGTGTCTTCGTCCCACATGTTCTTGGCATTCTTGCCTTGTGAGTATTTGTTAAACTGTTGCCAGGCATAACTCTTGAAGTTATACAAATCGGCTTCGTTGTAACGATAACCGTAGTCTTGGCAGAACTCCAAGAGCTTTTCCAAGTCGTCTTGGATCTCAATCACGCGGGGGTTAGATTTGTAAGTAATTTTTGCCATTTTGTTTCCTATTAGATAGCAATGTTGATATTGGGGCGGTGAGTTTCATATTTAATAAGGGCTCCGTTTTCACCATCTTCGGAGACCTCAATCCAGACTGCACGTCCGGGATACCTGCCAGCAATTTGCAAATACAAATCGTCTGCCATCATTTCACATGACTTGTAGTCGAGTTGGACGGTTCCTTGTCGGTAGAGATTTTCGAGCCATCGCTTGAACTGGATGAACTCGATGTCCCTGTCATCGTGGAACACATCAATCCACACCCGGAAGTGGAAGATATGACGGTGAGGAGCGCAAAGGAAACTAACATCATACTCATCGTCCGTCTTAAGGGCTGGATCTGTTGCGGCTGCGGGGTAGCAGTGGATTCCTTCTTTTTGGAAGGTGACCCAGATTCTTCTTTGGGCATGATGTTTGATTCTTTCTATGGTTTCGCGGTCAGCTTGTATCATTTAATTACTTCGTCCTTTGTGTATTGATCCCATGAGGTAAATGTTTTTCTGTCTAGCAAGTTATGCAGGCTATGACACCATACTCCGGGATTGGTTGCTTGAAAATCTTTGTCGTCCAGCTTGATTGTGGTATTGTAGCCTAGCAGTTTGATGTATGGTAGTTTTACTGATAGCATGGGAATGAATTGCGACTGTTCACACAGGCTGCCTTCGGCTAGGCCTTCTACCGCACCAACATCAAGATCTAATGTACACCAGTATCCTCGATCCAACCACGGCTGGATCATGTGTTCCCAGGCAGTCCAAGTTTCGGCATCATTGATAGTGGGATTTGGAAAACTTTGATTGGCGCCAAAGTAAATGTGTGTGATTGGCAGTTTTGAACGTGCGTCAATCTCACCACGTTTCCAATCAATATCTGATGCAGTTTGCAAGCCCACCACAAACAATGTACGGTGTCCTGCAACAGGGCTGGCCTCAACTTCTGTGCCTACAAAGAAGTTGGTATCTGCGTGTCCTTGACGATTCATTTGATTTGCTCGCTTTCAAGCAGTTGTAATGCTTCTAATTGTAACTGATCTTCAGGGTCGTTGTCAACTTCTGGTTGTTCAAAAGAGAACAGTGCATTGAATTGTGTGCGAGCATTTTTAGTTTTCTTTCCTTTGAATCCTCGGGTGCCCACAATCTCCATCCAGTAGCTATCATACGTTTCGATAATGTCTTCGGCAGTTTGTCTATCTGGTGCGGCAAAGATTGCTTCTATAATGTCTTCAAATCGAGCATAATCACCTGTGCTTCGACGCATCATTGCAGGATGTTCTCCGGCATCAAATCGTCTATTGGCTTCTTGTACAGCAGTCAAGTGCATCCAAACATTGTGTCCCATAAGCAGTGCATATGAGAATGAATCCCATGATGTCTTGCCTTCTTTGCCAATCTTATTTAGGTCGCCGGGCTTGTAAATGCAAATATCTTTCATCTTGAACAAGTCGCTCAATGGACTGTCTTCCCAGCGTGGATAGATTCCATCTGCCACCACACCAGTTGACCACTTGCGTGTGTCTGTACTATACTTTTTATCATCAGCTGACGGAGCCATACGATATGACCATTTTGAATCATGTTCAAACACATTTTCGAAATACACTTGTCCATTGGCTGTGGCAAGGAATGGGCTGGCACAGTCAAAACTAATAGTAAAAGCCGGATTAACGTATTTTCTAACTGCTCGCTGAATCACAGTCAGTAGCACAGCCCATTCCAACTTTGATGTGCCCAAGAAGTGCATCCAATCATGCACACCTTCTTGCAACAAATTGTCATAGCGCAAGGCCACCAGTCGTCTTAACACCAAATGAACGTCACACATGTTCTGACCGCCCATTGACCAACCATCAAAGTGTGTGTCCGGATACTTTACAGGATCACAGTATTCCTTCATGGTGTCATACCACTGGTCTGCGCTGCCATGATTGTCGCCTTGCAGTACATTTAAGATCTTGGTGCCACCATTACGAACACCTTTGCGGTGCTTCATAAAGTATTCGTTGTTGAACTTGGTAGCATCCACTGCTTCTTGCAGTGTGGAGATTTGACATGCTGTGGATGCTTTCTTGTCATGAATAACCCAAGTTGGAATGTCAAGAGTCATGCAGTAATCAGAAACATTGTCCAACCAATTGAGCACTAACTCACGTTTCTTTTGAGCCTTGACACAACCTGAGTTGGCCTTCCAATCACCTTCCCACAAGCCCTTGGCAATCTGGAAACCGCCTGAATCTCCCAAGAGGAACGTGCCTGGCTCACGGTTCCGTACCATGTCTTCTGACCAGTCTTGCTTGGCTAGATCAAGGTTAGCATGGCCTCCGGACGCAAGTGACCAGCGATAAGGGAATAAAGCCTTGGTAGAGTTGAGCCAGTTAAGTTGTTCCATATCAGAGAGACCCTGTGGAAACCTAGCTGGATCCACATACGGTTCGTTCCTTTGTTTGCCCACAAATGTGGAATAGAAGCCAGAGATGGCCGGAAGGAACACAGCGTAGTCCAATTGCTTGGCAGTTAAGTTATCTTGTGTCATTGTTTATTGTAAAAAGAGACTGTGTTAAACAAGTCATAATCTTCATGATAGTGATCAACTATTTTTTGAGAGTATTCAGAGTGTTGGGTTAGTTTGCTAAAAATTTTGTCCATCACAGAATTTTTTGCACTATTTTTGGGTGTGACATTGTCTTTATCACTTTTTTTAATTTCAACGTCACATCCGTATGATAGCATGAGATTGATAAAATTGTCTTTCAACTGATCATCAAATTTTAACCATACAATTTGATTGCGTGGAATGTTATATATAAAATCAACTTGTTTTTGAGTATGGTTATCATATTCTATTTTTGACATAACCAGTTCCCAATCAAACGTATCAATGTGCATGTTGTTAACTTGGTCAAACAGCTGATACGGCTCGGTATAAATCATTTGAGTCATTCCAGCTATCCATCGATCCAATGGATCACGCAATATCACAATGAATCGACATTGTGCAAGATCAACAATGTCGTAATAATTTATATTTTCAGCATCGTGATTTACACCTTGATTGAACTGTAGTGATACCCAACTGCTTGCATTTTTTGGAATATTTACATAAATCAACCGACTAATACCGTATACCACCGGGTCAACATTGATGACTCTGCTTTGCCCCAATTGGTGAAATTTGCTATTAGCCAGTGGCTGGATCATTTGCTTTGTGCTGGTAAGATGTAGTTGTAAACAACAATACCACTATCCACAGTGATCTTGGCAGCGCCGTCGTCACTAATACGAATGGTCTTGTCGCCTGTGAGTGCCAGGATACTCATGACCTGTTGAGCAGGCCACGACCATGCACGTTTCAACTGTCCATTCACACCCGGATGAAACACAAAGTTACCAGAGTGTGTTGAATGATCACCAAAGAAAAACTTCAAGTCGCCGTTTTCAGTCTTGGCCTGGAAGTGTGGTTCTTCAGCATTGGCCTGTGCTTGCATACGTAAACGCTGAATAGCAGCCACAGTGGGTTCAAATTCAATATGCCAGTTGACACCTTTGAACTTGGGGGTCTTGAGCTTTTCGGTCACAATTGCTTCGGCCATAAACCGATAGTTGTTTTTAAAGTCGCCTACTGCGTTTTCAAAGTTGATACCATCGGGCTCTCCGCCTGCACGACGGCTCAAACTGAGCTTGGCATTTTCTTTGTACTCTTGCAAGCTCAACAGAATTTTCAACTTGCTCAAGTTTGGCATGCCAAATGTGCCCACAAAGTCTGGGTGTGGGTTTTTAAATTCACCTTCCACAACCACACTCATATCTTCGGCCAAGCCTACGATCTGTGTGGATTTGTCATCACCCACAATCTTGATCAAGTCAATGCAGCCAAGGTCATGTGTGTGTTGTACTAAGTCTAATAGATAATCTCTCATGTTTCTCTCCTATGTGTTTGATTATAACAGATGTATTTAGAATTTGCAATCATTCTTGGCGAATTACTTTTGCCAGAACTTGCCCGCCACGTAAACTACGGACTTCTCCGGGCTTACGCATTTCAAACCAAGCAATGTCACCGGCACCGGTGCATTGTTCGATAATTTTATAACCAAGATTTCTGGCTATTGTTTGTATACGACTGCCCGGTGTGTAACACATCCAGGCGTTTTCCACTGCGCCAACCCCGTACCAGGTGTCGCATTCATTGTAGGTAAACACCAAGGCACCACCAGGACGTAGTTTTTGGTATATCTCTGTGAGAAACTTTTCAATCATCTCAATGGGTTTCCAATTAAAATAGTTGTAGGCAAAAACCAATCCAAACTGATTGGACGGAAGTGCTGTGAAAATTTCTGTGTCTTTCCAGTCGTTAATCACATAAGGTCTCAGTCGTCGTTGATATTCTTGAGTGAACGGACTCATTGCAACGTTAATTAATTCTCGATCATGGTCCACAAGATACAGCGGATCCATTGGTACCATATCTTCTATAAATGTTTCGCGTCTGGCACCAAGAACCATACCAGGTAATCTCCAATCAGTATAGTTTTTTATTGTGTTGCGCAGACGTTCGTGATCGTCAAATTCAATATTCAACTTGCGATTGATCAAATGTTCTACTGTTTCAAAACACATTTCTTGCTCGTATCTCTTCCAACTTTCTGCATAGTACTCAGGAGACAATCGATCAACGTCGTTTCTTAATTGTTGTTTTAATGTATGAAGTGATTGATCAAATTTACCAATAGAATGTTTAACTCCTGCAAGTTTTTCATCAAGATCAGATGTTGTAGAATGATATTGCAAGTCGCGATTTTTTACCGCATGCATGATATCATCTAACTTGTCGGTTATGTTCCCGTAAGAAGGATCCATGTCAGTGCTTTCTAACATGTTTAGGTATGCAACAACTTGGCTTAGCTTCATTCGAATGAAAATAGTGATGTAAAAGTGTTTTCTGTGTTGGTGGCTGACGCAAGGTCCCACTCCAGCACACCCAGCAAGTTGTCAATTTTTTGATCCACAACAGTTGCTTCCATTTCTGTGTCATCAAACGGCAGGTCTTTGAACCACTGTGGCAAGTGCATCTCGTCTGTGGGATAGCCAATTGATGTCCATCCAAGAGCGTTTGACTTTAGTTTACACACAATAGTTTTCATACCATCTACAACTTGCATTGAATAGTTGTCTGAATGCATTCTGCGCAGATTGTTCCAGTTGAGTGCGGCTCGCACATGTCCGGGCATGTTGGCACGACCCAGGCGTTCTTCTTCTTTGCCGTACTTGGTCAAGTTGTTCACACGCTTGGGAGACCCTTTCTCCCAGCCTGGCCGCTCTTTGAACTCATACTTGAATTCTCTAATGCGTTCGATGATTTCATCTCTTTGTGTACCTGCTAGTACTTTATTTAGAATTTCTAACAGAAAGTCTTGAATTACTTTGGGCGTATCCGACCGCTTGAGATCCAGGCCCATGGCTTTGGTTTTGCCGATCTTGCCTTCTACATCCAGTCGCTTGCCTTCCAAGTCAATGATGTTCACAGCATACCGCTTCTTGGTAATAAACAAACTACGGTCAGCAACCAGTTCACGACCTGCCTTGATCAGTGCGCCCATGTCTCTGGGGCAGTGGAATGCCTGTTCCATAAACGCCGGAAAGCTCTCGTTTACCTGATCAGCAATTGAATCATACAGTTGGATGCAAGTTTCTTTTGACCATTCCATGCGTCCTTCTGTGACTTCTTTTTCCAAGATAGGCCACGCAGAAAAATAGCATGAGTCTGTGTCACCATAGATAATGGCTTGGCCTGTGTGATCGTACTCGCCTGTGATGCACTCATTGATGTGAGCATCCATGTGCTTGGCAATTGATCTGCCGGCAAGTGTGGTCGACTGTCCAATACGTTTGTCAAAGAATCTGCAACCGGGATTCAAAATAGCACCGTACAAGGAGTTAAGATTAATCTTCTTGACCAGTTGTCGCTTGTCCCAGAACGCAATCTCTTTGGCATCCTTGGTTTCTTTCTTCTTGGCCTGTAGCTCTTGTCGCTCACGATACCATCGCTCTAGCAAGCCAGGAATGATACCTTTCTTCTCGTATGTAAGAATAGTACCGTTGGCAGTAAGGATCCAAGGCTGGTTGCTATCAAAGATCATATGCCAAATTTCCATGGCCGAGTGTACTGACTCCTCGCCACCTTCCCAGTCAATGGTAATTTCTGTGCCACGCTGTTGTTCCATCACGGCTGTGTATTCTAAGCTGGCAAACAATCCTTCCCAGGCTGCCGCAAAACTTTGTCCCTTGGCCATATTGGCTTTGATCAAATGATCAGTCATGGTCTGCCGCAATTGGCCAACCACAGTTTCTGGGCCCATGTTCATGGCACGAATAGCCGATGGATACAGTGAATTGATGTCTACTGATCCAACCCACATGTGCAGGCCTTTCTTGGGATACGCAACATAAGCGCCTGCGGCCTGTGTGTCATCATCTGTTAGGCGTTGCTTGCGATTGGGCACAACCATGCCACGTTCGTGTGCTTCGTTAATGATGGCCTGTTCAGTCACTGCCACAGCACCCATTGTGGTTTGTAACAACACAGTATTGGCATGTGCCAGTTCATTGGCTAGATCCAAGAAACGCAATTTCTTGTCTAACTTGGCAATGATCATGGTGTCTTGACGGTTGTACTCAATAAACTTTTTAAAGTGTTGGTTGTACAAACTATCCAGTGTGCCTTCAAATTGTGTTTTGCGTTCACCCAGTTCATATTCACCAATGGCATCCAAGCTGTATGAGTGGCGTTCTTCGTATGTGTACTTGCGATACAACTGCATGTAGTCCATATGCACACGACCAACCAAGTCGTAGGTCTGATTCTCTGCGCCAAAGCGTTCAAACATCCTTTGCTTGGGAAACTGTCCCCACAAACAAAAACGTCTAGTGTCATCCTTGCTGAGTATTCTTGTGGTACGATTTACTGTGTAAGGAATGTCATAGCCTTCTGAGTTCCAGCCTGTAAGCACATCTGCACCTTCAATCACATCCAGGAACATCTTGATCATGTCTTCTTCACGCTCAAACAAGATGGTGTTTTCAAACTCACTCACCAGTTCCTGTGCTGTGTCCCAACTTAGATGCTTGGGCGGTACTGCCAGTGTGATCAT
>Ga0209353_10000695_pt1 | contig 20189 bp, 16 predicted proteins | sample LauGreSpBDMM15SD_2_FD_187561 | JGI IMG/M metagenome (GOLD analysis project Ga0209353, IMG submission 187561) | Freshwater lake microbial communities from Lake Michigan, USA - Sp13.BD.MM15.SD (SPAdes) (version 2) | ecosystem: Environmental > Aquatic > Freshwater > Lake | place: Lake Michigan...
AGTTATCGGCTTACAAGTTATCGGTTTACAAGTTATCGGTTTACATGTTATCGGTTCACAAGTTATCGGTTTACAAGTTATCGGCTTACAAGTTATCGGGTTACAAGTTATCGGTTTACAAGTTATTAGTTTACAAGTTATTAGTTTACAAGTTATCGGGTTACAAGTTATCGGTTTACAAGTTATTAGTTTACAAGTTATCGGTTTACAAGTTATCGGTTCACAAGTTATCGGTTTACAAGTTATCGGGTTACAAGTTATCGGGTTACAAGTTATCGGTTTACAAGTTATCGGTTCACAAGTTATCGGTTTACAAGTTATCGGTTTACAAGTTATCGGTTTACAAGTTATCGGTTCACAAGTTATCGGTTTACAAGTTATTAGTTTACAAGTTATCGGTTTACAAGTTATCGGTTCACAAGTTATCGGTTTACAAGTTATTAGTTTACAAGTTATTAGTTTACAAGTTATCGGTTCTACATGCATTGGAATGTAGAACCGATTTTTATGTTATCTGAGAACAAACTTGAAAACAGAAAACTTAAAAATAGAAAATTTAAAAACTAAAAAACAAAAAACTAAAAAACAAAAAACTTAAAGACTGAAAACTTAAAAACAGAAAACTTGAAAACTTGAAAACTTGAAAAAAAACTTGAAAAAAAACTTAAAAACAGAAAACTTAAAAACAGAAAACTTAAAAACAGAAAACTTGAAAACTTGAAAACTGAAAACTTGAAAACTTGAAAACAGAAAACTTGAAAACTGAAAACTTGAAAACAGAAAACTTGAAAACAGAAAACTTAAAAACAGAAAACTTGAAAACTGAAAACTTGAAAACTTAATAAGCAGGTGCCAAAAACTTTGTTTTTACTTCTTCTACTTTGTCTTTTCCTGAATAAATTTCCAACACAATTTTAGTGGTCATTCCTTTCAAATATTGTTTGGGAATATCTACTATAAATACGCCATCCAGCAAGCTATTTTTACTGACTTGAAGTATTTTTTGTCCTCCCATCATTCTCAATGAAGCCTGAGGAAAATCTTTTACTTTTATTCGGATTGGCAAATCATGAAAGGTTTTATTCACCATTTGCAAATTGTACAAATTGCTGATGTCACCGTTTGCTTGTTCTTCATAAATCATTCCCGGCACCCGCAACACTGTAGTTTCAATTTCTGAACGTGTAACCAATAATGTGATAAAAAATCCTAATATAAGCGCAAGCACTAAGGTATAGCCAACAATTCTTTTATTGATTTTAAACGTCACATTTTGCTCAATATCATTCAATGAAGCAAAGCGAATCAATCCTTCAGGTTGGTTTACTTTAAGCATTACTTCATTACAAACATCAATACAGGCAGTACAATTGACACATTCCAACTGAGTGCCATTTCTAATGTCAATTCCTGTAGGGCAAACTTTAACGCATAAATTACAATCAATACAATCGCCATGCCCCCCTTCTGCTTTTTTCTTTGCTCTAGGCTCTCCACGAACATAATCGTAACTCACCTGAATGGTATCTTTGTTCATCAAAACACCCTGTAATCGACCATAAGGACAAATTACAGTACATACAATTTCCCTCATGTGGGCAAATACCACATAAAACAAAGTCGTGAAAAACATTAAACCGAAAAATCCGCTTAAGTCATTAAACGGTGACCCACTGATCAATTTCCAAACCCCATCAACACCGATTATATAAGCCATAACGGTATGACTGATTACCAGTGAAACTACCATAAATAGGATTTGCTTGAATGACTTTTTGTAAATTTTCTCAATATCCCAGTCTTGCACTACCAACTTTTGCTGTTGCTTATAATCGCCTTCTATCCAATATTCAATTTTGCGAAAAACCATTTCCATAAAAACCGTTTGGGGGCAGGTCCAACCACACCATACCCTTCCAAATACAGCAGTAAATAAGATAATAAAAACAAAAAAGGACAGCATAGCCAGGAGCAAAATATTGAAGTCCTGTGGCCAAAATGCTGTCCCAAAAAATATAAAATTACGTTCAAATACATTGATTAATACCAATGGATGACCATTTACTTTGATGAATGGCATTGTAAAAAAAATAGTCAGACACACTATTGCGACCAATACACGAAGGTTATGAAAATAGCCTGTAGGTTTTTTCGCAAAAACCCACATCCTTTCACCTTGTTCGTTTAAAGTAGTAAGAGAATCTCTGAAGGAATCGGACATATTTTGAGTGTTGAGTGTTGAATAGCTATAAATATTTAGTTTACAGTAATCTGTTTGCAGTTTTGTTGTTTTGTAAAGCGCCTTTTTACTAAAAACTTAACATTCAACACTCAAAACTAAACAAACTACTTTTTCAAACTCAATATATAACCCGCTACATTTTGAATTTCAATCGGGCGAAGTTTTTCTTGCCAGGTTGGCATTCCTTTTTCTTTCACACCGTACTTCACTGTTTTAAAGATTTCATTGACTTTCCCGCCATGTATCCATACATCATCTTTGAGGTTTGGACCTGCAGCCCCTTCGGCAGTAGCTCCATGACATGTTTTACAGGTTGACGCAAATATTTTGGCACCTGCTTCAATAGCTTCTTTGTCGGTTACCAGTTTTACTGAATTTTCATCAATACTACTAGCCGCTTTCGCCAAATACGCATTGACATCTATTTCTGCTTGCACCATTTCTTGTTCATATTCTTCTTTTTGGTAATCAATCCCACCCCAAACAAAAATATTCAACAAATACACCGCTGCAAATATTACCGTACCAATCATGATGACTTGTAACCAAGGTGGCATAAAATTGTCTAACTCCTGAATACCATCATATACGTGTCCTTCACGAACGCCGCCTTCACTGGTTTCATCCATATATTTCCCTGAAATGTATTTTGCATCAATATTATTCCAGGCAGATGCTAATACACCTACATGTTTTTCTCCTGGTTTTACAGGATAGTATACATGCCTGATAACCGAAATTGACAAATAGGTAGTTACCAATGCAAGTATGGTAACATACACCAACAATATGATTGAAATCAGTATTTCTGGTTTCATATCCAAGATGGGTTGCCAATAAGAAGCCTCTTTCACCTTTGCAGCCATAACGGGTTCAGCAGCCCAAACAGAAGCAGGAAATACCATCAGCATTCCTATTGCTTTTAATGCTATTCTTTTATACATGACTATCTCCTTTCTTTTTAATATTGCTATTTGGGGCATCCATTAAAGGTAGGTTACTCATTTCATAGAGATATGCTTTATCTACTCGCATAACCCAAATGATTAGACTAATAAAAAACAACCCAAATATGACCAGCGATACAAGAGGGTAAATTTGTATTCCCTCTATTGACCTTAATGTTTCTTTGTACATCTTTTTTAGTGTTTAGTGTTGAATGATGAGTATTTAGTAAATACCTGTCTTTTTAGTTTTTAGTGTTGAGTGATGAGTGTTTAGTAAAAACACCCATCTATTTAGTTATTAGTGTTGAGTGATGAATGTTTAGTAAAAACTACCCATCTCTTTAGTGTTGAGTAAAATATTCAACACTAATAACTAAACATTCATCACTTCTTAATGTCTGTTCCAAGTCTTTGTAGGTAAGCAATCATCGCAATGATTTCTTTGTCCTTGGTGGTTTTGATTTTGTCTTTTTCAAGGCTAGCAACAATCGTTTCGGCTTGTTTATTCAAGTCAGCCAAAGCTTTGTCTTCATAACCTTTTGGATAAGGAACACCCAACTGACGAAGCGTAGAAATTTTCGCTTTGGTTTGAGAGATGTCCAATTCATCCTCAATCAACCAAGGATATTTAGGCATAATAGATCCTGTTGAAGTATTCGTAGGATCCAACATGTGCAAGTAATGCCATGAATCGGGAGACTTGCCTCCTATCCTGTGCAAATCAGGTCCTGTTCTTTTTGATCCCCATAAAAATGGACGGTCATATACAAATTCGCCTGCTTTGGAATAATCTCCATAACGCATGGTCTCAGACCTGAATGGACGAACCATTTGAGAATGGCAACCCACACAACCTTCACGGATGTACAAATCACGACCTTCTAATTCCAATGGTGTATAAGGGGTTACAGAAGAAATGGTAGGCACATTTGATTTCACCAAAAAGGTAGGCACCAATTCTATCAATCCCCCAATAGAAATCATAATGGTAGCCAATATTGCCATCAACAATGGTTTACGTTCCAAAATGGAATGCCAAAATTCTTTACCATGTGCTGCTTTTTCCAATGCTGGAGCTTCCGCTTCTTCATTCGCCAAGAAACTCCCCTGAGCAGCAGTTTTGATTAAGTTGTACGTCATTACAAATACCCCAATCAAGTACAAACCACCACCAACTGACCTGGCAATGTACATCGGTACAATTTGCGTTACCGTTTCCAAGAAGTTAGGATATTTCAGGAAACCGTCCGGTGTAAATTCTTTCCACATCAAACTTTGGGTAACACCTGCCCAGTACATGGGTAAAGCATAAAAGATAATCCCCAAAGTACCCAACCAGAAGTGTGTATTGGCCAAGGTATTGGAATACAATTTTGTTCTCCACATTCTTGGCACCATCCAGTACAACATCCCGAAAGTTAAGAACCCATTCCATCCCAATGCTCCAACATGCACATGAGCAACGATCCAGTCGGTATAGTGACCAATGGCATTGATATTTTTCAAAGACAATAATGGTCCTTCAAGTGTTGCCATCCCGTAACAGGTTACCGCCACTACCATAAATTTCAATACTACATCTTCCCTCACTTTGTCCCAAGCACCACGAAGTGTCAACAAACCATTCACCATACCACCCCAGGACGGAGCAATTAACATGATTGAAAATGCTGTACCCAAAGCCTGAGCCCAATCAGGCAATGCCGTATATAACAAGTGGTGAGGTCCAGCCCAGATATAAATAAAGATCAAAGACCAGAAGTGTACAATAGACAATTTGTAAGAATACACCGGACGTTCGGCCGCCTTAGGTAAGAAGTAATACATCAAACCCAAATAAGGCGTAGTCAGGAAAAATGCCACCGCATTGTGACCATACCACCACTGCACAAGAGCATCTTGTACCCCTGCATAAGCAGAATAACTTTTGAAGAAATTAACCGGTAAAGCAAATGAATTGACAAGGTGTAAAACCGCCACAGTAATCAAAGTAGCGAGGAAAAACCAAATCGCTACATACATGTGTTTTTCACGACGAACAAGGATGGTTCCGATAAAGTTGATGCCAAACACTACCCACACCAACGTAATGGCAATATCTATAGGCCATTCTAATTCAGCATATTCTTTTGAAGATGTAATCCCCAAAGGCAGCGTTACTGCAGCAGCAACAATGATTAATTGCCAGCCCCAGAAATTGATCCAGCTCAGCTTATCACTGTACATCCTGGTTTTAAGCAACCTTTGCATGGAGTAATATACCCCAGCAAAAATGGCGTTTCCTACGAATGCAAAAATTACTGCATTGGTATGCAAAGGCCTAATTCTTCCAAATGAAGTATAAGCAATATCAAAATTGAATAGGGGATAATACAATTGTATGGCCGCCAGCAAACCTACTGACATCCCAACAATACCAAATATAACACACGCGATAATGAAATACTTCACAATCTTATTGTCATAACTGAATCTTTCGATGGACATTTTAATTTAAATTTTAGGGTTGAGAGTTTAGAGTTCAGAGTTTAGAGTTCAGAGTTTAGGGTAAGTAGTTTGAGGAAGAGATTTAAGAGTGTTTTTTAAAGTCTAAACTGAAAACTCTAAACTGAAAACATCCCACTGAAAACTCTCCACTGTTAACACTTTCACCCAGATTCATTTTCTTTTTTGGTTTCTGTACCGTCAAATAACATGCGAACTGATGGCGTATATTCATCTTCATACTGACCTGAGCGAACTGCCCAAATGAAGGTCAACAAAAAGGAAGTAGCGACAAAAACACTAATACCAATAAGTAAGATAATGATTTCCATGTGTTTATAAATTTAGTGTATTGGGGTTGGGGTTAACAGTTTTGACTCTGAACGGAGAACCCTAAACCCTGCACCATTTTTCCAAATCAAATTCGTGGTCAATGTGGTAAATAACATGACTGTTATTGAACTCAAAGGCATGAATATCGCGGCAAATACGGGAGACAATTGTCCTTGTACTGCGATGGTCAAGCCAACCATATTATAAGTCAATGAAATGACATAGCAGGCCTTGATGATGTTGACACTTTTAACAGAAAACTGCATAAAGTCATACAATTTCCCAAAGGCTGTAGCATCTAAAATGGCATCGCAGGCAGGAGAAAAATTACTGACATTTTCAGTAACAGAAACCCCAACATCGCTCATTTTTAAAGCACCGGCATCGTTCAGTCCATCGCCAATCATCATCACTTTGTTCCCTTGTTGTTTAAGATTAGCGACAAATGTCAATTTGTCCTGAGGTGATTGGTTAAAATATATGGGTGTATTTTCACCAAAAATCGCCTGCAAAGTTTTCATCTCACGGTCATGATCCCCTGAAAGGACAAACAACTTGTATTTGTTTTTCAGTTGACCTACCAAGTTTTCCAAACCTGTTCTATAAGCATTGCTCAATGCATAATAGCCCAACAATTCACCGTCAATGGCACAATAAACAGCTGTTTGTTCACTGAACAATTTACTGCCATGTACATAAGTAGACGATCCAATTTTAACTTCATGGCCTTCAATAGTAGCACACAAACCTTTCCCTACTTCTTCTTGAAAAGCAATAACTTCACTGATTTCTGCCTGTATGAATTTGAAAATATTTTGACTCAAAGGATGTGTTGAGTGGCGAAGCAAAGACTTCACTAACATGGATTGGTACACATTTAAAGGTTGATTTCCGTAAAAAACAACCTTAGCAGCAGCAGCATCGGTAAGTGTACCGGTTTTATCAAATACAATGGTATCAATCCCAGCAAGGTCCTCAATGACTGCAGCATTTTTGAGGTACAATTTATTTTTACCAAATATTCGCAGTGAATTTCCCAAAGTAAATGGTGTCGACAAAGCCAAAGCACATGGACAAGCGATGATTAAAACCGAAGCAAAAACTTTTACAGCGGTGGTAACATCAGCCATAAACAACCAATATAGTGCGGCAACAAATGCAATAGTCAATACGATTAGTGTAAATCGTTTGCTGTTTCTGTTGACCAATGACGTGAGGTGACTGTCTTTTTCTTTGTTAAATGCCTCGTTGTTCCACAATTGGGTCAGGTAACTTTGAGATACTACTTTGACCACTTCCATTTCAATGACCTCTCCTACCTGACGGCCACCGGCATATACAATTTCTCCATAAACTTTTGAAACAGGTGCAGATTCACCGGTCACAAAACTGTAATCTATCATTGCTTTTCCACCCAACAATATCGCATCCGCAGGGACCAATTCATTGTTATGTACCAGCATTCTGTCACCTACCTGAAGGTTGTTTACAGGAACAGTTGTTTCCTCAACCCCATTTTTCAAGCTAACAGATATAGGAAAATAGGATTTATAATCCCTGTCAAATGAAAGCGTATCAAATGTTTTTTGCTGAAATGATTTTCCGAGCAACAAGAAGAATATCAAACCTGTAAATGAATCAAGGTAGCCACCGCCAGTATGGGTAATAATTTCAAATACACTTACCCCAAACAAAGCAACAATACCCAAACTGATCGGTACATCAAGGTTCATGATTCTTTGTTGAAAGCCCCTGTAAGCAGATTTTAAATAATCGACATCACTGTAAAACAAAACAGGTAAGCTCAACAAAACCATCAGGTATCCCACATATTGTCCCTGGTTTTTATGAAAATCTCCAGTAAAATCAAAGTAGTCAGGCAAGCTCAGCAACATGACATTACCGAAACAAAAACCAGCAATTCCAATTTGGTAGTACAGTTTTTTATTGGTTTTTATCAGTTTTTTTTCCTCGTTAGCCAGGGTAATTGCAGGCTCATATCCCATTTTAGCCAACAAAACCACCACTTCTTTTAAAGTAATGTCGTGCTGGTAAAAAGTTACCGCCACTTCTTTTTTCAGAAAATTAACCCTGGAATAGCTGATAGCAGTAGTTAATTTGAACAGGTTTTCCAACAACCAAATACATGAACTACAGTGCATTTGTGTAATAAAAAATGTGATACGGGTATATTTTTCGTCTTTAAAATCTACGAGTTTTCCCTGTACTTCAGTATCGTCAAGGTAATCGAAACGAGAGGTATCTTGTTTATTTTTAAGGGAAATTCCTGGATTTTGGGAAAGAGAATAATAGTCACAAAGCTGATTTTGGTCAAGTATTTCATAAACCGTTTGACAACCTTGGCAACAAAAAAGTTTTCCAGCGAACAGCATCGAGGTTGTAGTCACGTCATCACCGCAGTGATAACATTTTAACCCTTTCGATACCTTTGCCAACGTAACCATAATTCGCCTGAATAATTTATGCTACAAAAGTAAGTTTGTAGCATAACTGGTATTATGATGTAAGTCATAATACCAAAGGATAAATATCATCTAGGAAATCAATTTCTTAATCATTTGACCTTAATAATGCTCAAAAGGTGACCAATATCACCATCATACTGAACGTATGCTAAAAAAATCAAAACATCCAATATTGAATTTTGAAGGCTGATTATTCTTGAATACAGGTTAAAACAAGGGGAAAAACCTATGTAGAAAATAAAGTTTTAGCGCATATATTATAAATCAACAACAGCACGTAAGTAAGCTAATAATAAATACACCCAAAACATATTAAGGAATAACTACCTCATAAAGCGTACTTGCATTGGCTGAAAAATAACCTAAACAACCTCCAGAAACATTGCTTTTAGGATTGGCAGGCGTTGCCGAACCATTAGGTCCGCTTCCCAACTGATTCAATCCATAATAATACGTGTACACCCCTTTATCTATATTCACCACTTCTAAAGCACATAAATCTCCTGATTTAATGTCTTTACTGTTATCTAATCTAACGAATATTTTGGCTTGTTTACCATTAAATAATTCATCTGAACGAACCCTAACAGTTGAAGATATTACGCCATTTAAATACACCTTAAACTGATAATAATTAGTTTCTGCAACATCATCCATGAACTGTACTTGTAAAGCATAATTTACGTCTCCCCGAAAGCCAAAAGCAGTTTTCACCACTAAAACCGTATCAATTTTTACTGGAGTTTTCAATGTAGAAGACGACTCATATACGCTTCCATCAAGCGTTTTTATAGTCAGCAAGTAATCCGATTTTTTGAAAACCGAATTCATTTTTGTATCATACTGTCCAGGCATTGATTCCATTAAGGTGTCTCTGTTCCCATTTAGATTCGATAAAACTACCAAGGCATTTTGTTCGGCAGGGAAAACATTGGATTCATTAAAATTCACCGTCTTTGAAAGCTTTATGCTACAACTGTTCGATTTACTTTCCAAATTTGCCTCCACCACAAGTTTTGGATTTGCAGTATTTAAGTTGATATCTATCACTTTTTGACATGAACTTAAAAATACAATCCCTACAAACAACAATACTCTTTTGATTCTCATGGTATCAATATTTAAAATTCCAAGTAATAGAAGGGACATACCTAAACAAGGACGTTTGCACCGCATCCGTTTTGGTTGGATCTGTTTCACTTTCAGAGAAGGTAATGCTATAAGCATTTTCCCTTCCATAAGCATTGTAAAGCGAAAAATTCAAGGAGCTCTCACGTGTTGCTGATTTTTTCATGGTATACGTTGCTCCAATATCTAACCTATGGTAAGCAGGCATTCTGTAGCCGTTTCTTTCTGTGTAATAAAATTTAACTTCATTGTTCATCATGTATTTCCCACTTGGAAAGGTAACAGCAAAACCTGTATTGTAAACCCAAGTAGCAGAAAGTGTCCATTTTTTACTCAGGTCGTACATTCCCACGACACTGATGTCATGCGTTTTGTCCTGACGGGCATTGTACCATTGGTTATTATTGATTCCTTCAATTTGTTTTTCGGTTTTTGAAAGGGTATATCCTACCCAACCGGTCAATTTACCCGTTTTCTTTTTCAGCAAAAATTCAATCCCATAAGCCCTACCAATTCCAAATAACAACTCGCCTTCTACTTTATCATTGGCCCTGGTATTGGCAGCATCTTTATAATCGATGACATTACTCATGGTTTTGTAATATGTTTCCGTACTAAACTCCAAATTATTTTCAGCAAAGTTTTTAAAATACCCTATGGAAACCTGGTTTGAAATTTCAGTTTTCACATTTTTACTGCTTGGTATCCACAAATCAGTAGGGTAAGAAGTCGTAGAATTGCTGATTAAATGTAAGTTTTGAGCATTCCGGGCATAACCTAATTTGATGGAACTGGTTTCTGTCAAGGAATAATTGACCGACAAACGAGGTTCCCAATTGACATAAGTTTTGATAAATGCTCCATTGGCATACGTGGTCGTATTGGTCACTTCACCTTTAGTATTGTATGTATAAAAATCACCTCCACCCAATAAACTAAAAGTAGAAAGCCTTAATCCATATATCGCACTTAAGCGGGAAGATACTTTCATTTCGTTGGAAGCATAGAATGCATTTTCTAATGCATATTTCTTTTGCAATACCCTAAACACCAGCGAAGTATCGGAGCTTGAGATTTGCCCTGGCGTAATTTGATGGTAGGTAGTTTGAAGTCCAAAGCTGAAGGTATTTTTTGGATTGTAAAAATAAGTAAAATCTTCTTTCAAGTTATAATTATCAATAATCGACTTTACATTGATATCGCCTGTACCTGTGTTGAGTTTGATGTTATAGGTATACTTGCTATAAATGGTAGACGTATTTAAAAACAATTTTGGACTGAATTGATGGTTCCAGCGAACGGTTGCAGTAGTGTTGCCCCAATCAATTCCAAAAGTGGTTCCTAAACCCAGTTTGTCACTCCCCAAATAACTGGAGACAAATATCCTATCCTTGGGTCCTAATTTATAATTGGCTTTTAAGTTAACATCATAAAAATAAAGGATAGATTTATTAATGGTAGAATCTTTAGAAAGTTTTAAAAAAACATCCGCATAAGTTCGTCTTCCCGAAATCAAAAACGAACCTTTGTCTTTTACCATTGGCCCTTCCACACTCAACCTTGAAGCGATTAATCCTATGCCGCCACTTAGGCCAAATTTTTGGTTGTTGCCTTCTTTCATTTTCACATCCAACACCGAAGCTGTTCTACCACCATAATTGGCCGGCATGGCATTTTTATAAAGCGTCACATCTTTGATGGCATCTGAATTAAAGGTGGAGAAAAACCCAAGTAAATGTGATGCATTGTAAACCACCGCCTCATCCAACAAAATTAAATTCCCATCGCTGTTGCTTCCTCTCACATAAAAACCACTGTTGCCATCACCGGCACTTTTTATACCTGGTAACAACTGTAACGTTTTTAAAATGTCCTTTTCTCCAAATATTACCGGGATTTTACTGATTTCGTTGATTTGTAATTTTTGTACGCCCACTTGAGTACCCGTCACATTTTCACTGTCTTTTTTGCCGGTAACAATCACCTCTTCGGTTTCGAATTTGGTCGCTTCCAGCAAAATGTCTAAGGCAATGTTTTGATTGAGCCTAATTTTTTGTTCGAATGGTTGATACCCAATGTATTTGACCACCAAAACATATTCACCAGTCGGAACGGTAAGGGAAAAAAAACCATAGCTATTGGCCATGGCATGAATACTCTTATCTTCTTTGATGGATATGATTGCCCCAATCATTTCTTCCCCCGATTGGGAATCTTTAACGTGACCACTTACCGTAAATTTTTCTTGGGCAAATACCTCAAAACGCATTAAAATCAATACTGCTAAAATACTTAATCTCATATCATTAATTCAATTGGAAGATTTATTGGGATGGGTAAATGCCAAATGGTAATTCTTGAACGCAATTTTATTCTTACTTTTGTTTCTTTTCCTTTATAAATTACCTTAATCGTGTTACCATAAAGAATGGCAACAACAATTGAATAAAATGATATAAGTAATATTAAAAGTATGTTCATTGTGCTAATATAAATACAATGTTACAAGCTGGCGTTTTTTCTTTCTTGGTCTTTAAATATATATTTTACTTATTACCTTTACTCTGTTGCGATTTTTATATAACATTTGTTTAATTCAGCACAAATGTTGATTCTAGCTATTATTGAATATTTTTTGTGTCTACAACTTTATTGTCTTGAATATAGAACCACGAATTTTCTGTTACAATTGCACCAAATGAATTTGTCCCTTTATACTTACAACGAACTACCCAGTTTTTACCCATCGCGGATACTTTTGACCATTCTAAAAAGTCAATGCTTGAGGCATCTTTTGCATTTGATTTTATGTAGTCTTCAATGATTTTTACGGAGCCATCAAACGCTCTTTGTTCAGGCTTTGTTCCAATTGCAGTCTCTTTCATTTCACGATTATTGAAATCATACTTGGAGTCTTTGCAAAAGTCGGTAATTGAATTAAAGCTTTGACTACCACTTTTTAAAAACGCTTTTAAACATTCTTCATTCACATTTGTAAACGCTTCAATTACATTGGTCTTGGTGAATATACTTTGTAAAACACTCGTGGTTCTGTTATAATTAACTTTTAAATCCATGTCATCATAGTTTCTATCAGGTGGAGATTTTTGAACAAATACCACTTCTAAAATATCACAGTCTTTATTTTTTAAAAGTTTTGCCAATTCTGTAAATTCTGTTTTAGAGCCTATAGAACCATTTCCATTAGTCTTAATCTTACCGATAGCTGATGTGCAAGTTTCCAAAGGAGGTAATTCCTCTTTGACCTGCCTTTCTGATTCTTGCTTTTTAGAACTATTAGTAGTGTCATTGTTGCGACTACTTACTATCTTAGTTGATGTCGTGGTCAAATTATATATTATAATTATGATAATCCATACAATACCAAAAATTATCATTAATTTTTTACCAGAAATTCCAACTTTTTTTATTTCTATGTTATTCTCAATTGCTAATTTCTCAACATACTTTTTTGCATCTATAAAGCTTAATCCTTTAGCATCTTTGCATATTTTAGTTGCAGCTAATAGCCCTCCCCATTTACACATTTCAAGTATTTTATAATCAATAGAATCAATATTGTTTGATGGTTCATTATTATTGCTTTCCATAATAACTTAACGGTTTAAATTGTGTTTTTTATTCTGTTAGACTTTATTTTATCTTGAATGTCTATATTCCCTAGGAGAAATAGGTTATTAATCAACCCTTAAACTAATTTTATTAATACTTGCTGAATTTTCATATTGAGCAAGTATTTTTGTAATGCAAAGTGTAACCATTTTTGCGATTTCAGCATTAATATATTCATTTCATAAATAGACTTATCCTATAATTCGCCATATTGATTCAATTAGAAAAATTAAATTCTTAAATCTATGCCATAAATATTATCAGAAGAGTTTTTTTTGCCTTCATTCCAAAAGCTTGTCGCCATATTATTTTCTCTTATTTCTGGTCATTGTTTGTGTCTACATTAGGTTGCACCTGACGAATAAGAACTTGCGCAACATGCGGGTTCGCCGAGCTGAATATAAAGGAAAAACTTTAAAATCAAAGCGTCAAACCGTCCAACGAAGCACAAACCGCATGGTGAGTAAGTTTGATGTTAGCAGTAGTGTTTATATTTTTTTTATCTATCTTTGTTTTACAATGAAATTCTACGATAAATATCCCAAACTTAAAGAAAAAGGCTTTCTCTCTAAAGTCTTGACGGATACTATTTTTTCTACAATGTCGCTAGAAGATCAACAAGTTGCAAAGTCTAAAGTTAATGAAATGGTTCTGCGTCTTTTGAGTGAACAAGAATCAAAAGGGAATCAATTCTTCGCTAATTAGTCTAGTTAACAAATTGTAATCACCATCGTCTGCAAGTTTCATAGCTTGAATGTAGATATTTCTACTTTCACCTTCTCTATGATATAATTCAATTGGTTGGTAGCCAAATTTTAGTGCGACTAAGTTCATTAAAATACGTCCAGTTCTGCCATTTCCATTATTGAATGGGTGAATTTTAATGAATTCATAATGTGCATAAGTCAAACATTCTAAATAGTCGTCTTGATTTTTAGCAATAGAAATTTTAAAATTTAAATTATCAAGGAATTGATACATAAGTTGTAGTAACTGATTTGGTTTAGGAGGTACAAGTTGACCAACAGTCACCTCAGTTGTCCTCCATTTTCCAGCCCATTCATACAACTCTCCAAAACCAATTTTATGGATTTCTAGCAGTAATTGCGTCGAAATTGGAGTTTCACTGTCTAATTCGAAAATATATAATTCAGCAGAAATCAGTCCTTTCGCTTCGTATTCGTTTAATATATTTTTGTCAACAATTCCAAGCAAATTGTCGTCAGGAAAAGGAGTCCAGTTTGTATTATTTTCCATGATTTTTTTGGTAACATTATTGCTAACGTTTACAAACTTGCGCATCATGCGGGTTCGCAGAAGTAAATATAAAGTAAATAGTTTGAATTCAAAGCGTTAAACTGTCCAACGAAGAACAAACCGCATGGTGAGTAAGTTTGATGTTGTACGCCGTTTTTTTATTTCAGTATGTTTGTTCTTCTAATTATAATTCCTATATTTGCATACTATAATTAGCTAATGTTACATAAAGAATTACGTCATAGTCAGTTTATTACGATTGAAAATTGTCTAAATAATGAAGATATTTTTTCAATAGGTAAGTCTATTGCAGTACTTGGTGACTCGTTGGAAAAGATAAAATTACTGCCAGATTGTTCAATTTCCTTGATTTTAACAGACCCTCCATATCACAGCACTAAAAAAGATAATATTGCTAATGATAAAGCTTTTGACACTGATGATGATTTTATTTGTTGGATGAAGGAATATTTTGTTGAATGGAAAAGAATTTTAAAACCTAATGGTTCTATTTTTATGTTTTGTTCGTCTGCAATGTCGGCAAAGTTAGAGATAGCAATGTCTGAAAATTTTAATATGCTTTCTCATATTGTTTGGTCTAAACCTAATGACCCTGGATTTGATGGTTGGAAAGGTAAAATGAAAAAAGAATCTTTAAGGCAATGGTATCCACATTCTGAAAGAATTTTATTTGCTGAACCTGCTACAAATGGAAATTTAAAAAGGTCTTGGTTTGGTATTTTTTTACGTGAAATGAGAACTAAAGCTGGAATTTCTGGACATCAATTAACTGAATTAACTGGTTCGTATGGTAAAGTTAATCACGGTGGGGCTGTTTCTAATTGGGAAACAGGAAGAAACATCCCAAGTCGTGAGCAGTATGAAAAAATTTGCGAAGTCTTGATTGGTACAGGTAAAATTGTAGAAATGCCTGATTATGAAGATGTAATTCGTAAGTTTGAAGTTACTGCTGATATACAGTTCACTGATGTTTGGGATTTTAATTCTGTAAGACCATATAATGGAAAACACCCTGCTGAAAAACCTTTAGAAATGCTAGAACATTGTATTAATGCCACAACCTTTGAAGATGATATAGTATTAGATTGTTTTGGTGGTTCTGGTAGTACTTCAATAGCATCACTAAATTTAAATAGATATTCAATTAGTCTTGAATTAGAAAAAGAATGGTTTGAAGTTATAAAAATGAGATTAGATAATTATGAACAAATTCCGTTAAAAATTAATGGTTCAAAATCATCATTAATGAAGGCTACTAAACAACCCAACATTAAACATCAAATCTCATTGTTTGGCTAAAATTTGATGCCTTCTTTCAGGTTTTTGTCAACTATAATTTTCATCCATTTTAAAGTATCAATAATCCCTGAATCTTTGCAGACAACATTACAGTGATGGTGTCCCCAACCAAGGTTGTATGTTTTATGATTAAATTCGCCTGTTCTTAATTCTCTTATATGAAAAAGATTAATTTCTGTTACAGTTAAGTCAGGAACATTTCTGCCTTCTGATTGAGTTAATCTGCTCATAAAACCTTTCGCTTTTAAGTGTTCTAAACATAAAGGACAAATTGTTTTATTTGATTTGTCTATCATTCTGTTTTTATGTAAAAGTTTGTCGTCAGACAAGTTTCTATTTTTACATATTTCCTTAATATGGCTTTTCCTTAATTCAATTTGTTCATCGGTCATTCCTGTTGCTAATGCAACTTCATTTGCATCTATACAATTCCAAAACAAATACTCAAGTTGAGTTTGGCAGTCATTAATAACTTCTTTACTTGCATATTCATAAACTCTAATGCCTGCCCCTTTTTGTCCACTTGTGTTAAATCCTATTGTTATTTTTTCATCAATTTTTGAAGTAGTTGAAGGAACACGTGCAACAAACTCTCCACCTAATGGTTTTTGTCTACTTGTTGCAGGCTTTAATTTTAAATCTAATGGATTGTAACTATTCCATTGCTGTCTTGTCTCATAAAACAAAATTGCGTTTTCGCCAATTTTTAGACCTTTAACTTGTAGTTCTTTTTCTGAATTTGGATTTCCAAAATACTCTACTGGATTAACTAAAACAATAAATCCGTTTTCAAATATTCCTTTATTGTCAGGGGCAATTTTCGCTTGTTCATAAAAGTCAAATGGAATCAAAACTGTACTATTTCTGTTAACTCTATTTTGAAAAATAACATCGTCATCAGCACCACGTGTTTGACCTGTTTTATATATTTTACTCTTTAAAAGTTGTGGTAGGCTAGGGATTCGTGTCTTGCTCATTAAATAACTCTTTTATGTTTACATTGAGTGCATTAGCAATTTTTTCAATGTTTACAAGAGTTATATTCTTTTCTGCTCTTTCTATCATACCAATATAGGTTCTATGCAAGTCTGCCTTGAAAGAAAGTTGTTCTTGTGATAGACCAATTTTCTTTCTTGATTCTCTTACTTTAATCCCAAAGTTTATTAGTATTTTTTGTTTTGAATTCATTGCTAATTACAGTATGCAAAGCTAATTGTAGTATACAATTGCTACAACATACTATAATTAGCATTTTTTGTTAAAGAATTCATTGTTTGTCGATAGTCGAGGTGTTTCGGTAAAATGGCGTACAACACATTTATATACTCAACATTCAACATTTATCCCGAATTTATCGGGACTAAACACTTAGCACTAATTGTAAGTGTTGAGTTGTGAGTGTTGAGTGTTGTGTAAGATGGTTTACACACATTTTTATTACTCAACATTCAACATTTATCCCGAATTTATCGGGACTAAACACTTAGCACTAATTGTGAGTGTTGAGTTGAGTAAGATGGTTTACACACATTTATATACTAAACATTCAACACTAAACACTCATCACTAAATATGTTTTTTGATAAATTTGAAACGGTCTATCATTTTGCCTTCCAGATAGATGCGCTCCATAAACATTTTGAGTGGTCGCACCCAAAGTTTTCCTTCCTCATAGAGTTCGGTTTTGTAGAGCGTTTTGTACAAAACGAGTTCTTCTAATGTCTCGCTATGGTGTACCACATCAACAACTTCGTAGTACTTTCCTTTGTAATGCTGGTAAATGCCTTTTTGTAAATCGCTCATTAAATCACCACGTCTAAAATGTCTAATACTACTTTGGCCATTTTGTTATTGTTGTCCAATAAAGGATTTATTTCTGTGATTTCTAACGCTTTGGTTTGAGGCAAATGCATGAATGCAGCAAGCAATTCTTTGGCTTCACTGATTTGTAATCCATTGTAAACCGGCGTTCCTGTACCTACCGAAATGGTAGTGTCCAAGCTGTCTACATCAAATGAAATATAAATCACATCGCAGTCTTTGAGGTAATCAATGGTAAGTTGAATCACGCTTGCTATACCCAAACTTTTGATGTCGAAGGGTTGAAAGGTTTTCATGTTGTAATCATGGATCAGGAAATATTCCTGGATTTCAAAATCACGTAAGGCGATAAAAACGATGTCTGTGGTATCAATTTTTGGTGAAATATCTTTGCTCCCAATTCTTTTCAATTTGTCCCAATAAGGAATCAAGTCTTCGTCCACCATGTTTCTGGTCCGGTCCAAATTGTCTAATCCCAATGAAACTGCAACAGGCATGCCGTGCAAATTTCCAGAAGGAGTTGTAAATGGGGTGTGTAAATCGGCGTGGGCATCAATCCAGATAACGCCCACTTTTTTGTCATGAAAATGATTTTTTACACCAGCAATACTTCCAATAGCGTTGCTGTGGTCACCTGAAACGATGATAGGGAATTTTCCTTCGGTTAATACAGTATCCACATCTTTACAAATGTTTGTGTTTACTTCCAATAAATCACTGATATATTTGGCGTGTTCATACGCTGGTTTTGAGCCAATTAAATGGTTGTGGTCAACCACTTTATGGTGCGGAATATTGCTCAAGACTGGATGTTGACGTTCCGCATCTGCAATGTGCAAAGCCGCATAAGCCAAACTGGTCCCTCTTTTTCCTGCACCCAATTCTGAGGCAACTTCAATAATTTTGTACTTGGAAGTTTTCATGCAATCGTATTCAAAATGATTGCTCAAAGCTAAAAAATAATTTACAATCTTCAACATTAAGGTCAGTGACGTTCAATACTTCTCCGACCTTAACAAACTTCTTTATATAATTAATTGGTAAAAAGTGTCAGGTGAAAAGAACACCTGACACGGCGAAACTGAAAACTGACAACTGAAAACCAAAACTATCTTTCCCCAATTTGTTGTCTCCACATGGCGTAGTACAACCCTTTCTCCATCAATAAATTTTCATGGGTTCCTGTTTCCACCACCTTGCCTTTTTCCAATACAAAAATATGGTCGGCATGCATGATGGTAGAAAGCCTGTGCGCAATCATTACCGTAATGTGGTTTTTATTGGCAGTAACTTTTTTAATGGTTTGGGTAATTTCTTCTTCGGTAATGGAATCTAACGCCGAAGTAGCTTCATCAAATACAATGAGGTTTGGCTGGCGAAGAAGTGCCCTAGCGATAGACAAACGTTGTTTTTCGCCCCCGGAAATTTTCATTCCACCTTCACCAATTACCGTATCAATGCCATGGTCTGATCTTTCTAAAATGTTAAAGCAAGCCGCCATTTTCAATACATTGATCATTTCTTCGTCTGTCGCTTTTGGGTTTACAAACAGTAAATTTTCTTTGATGGTACCTGAAAACAATTGGGTATCCTGGGTTACAAACCCAATTTGAGACCTCAATTCTTCGATATCAATGTCTTTTGAATCAATGTCATTGTACAAAATCTGACCAATTTCTGGTCGGTACAAGCCAACCAACAGTTTCACCAACGTAGTTTTTCCTGAACCCGACGGGCCCACAAAAGCAACGGATTGTCCTTTATTGACTTTAAAAGTAACATGGTCGAGGGCATTGGTATTGGCTGATTTGTGCTTAAACCCAACCTGATTAAATGCAAGTGATTCAATTTGGTGGATACTTTGTGGATTTTCCGTTTTAACTTCAATCGGGGTTTTCATTATTTTTTCGAAATTGTTCAAGGAGGCTTCTGCTTCCCTGTAGGCCACAATCACATTGCCAATTTCCTGCATAGGACCAAAAATAAAGAAAGAATAAAACTGCAAAGTCATCAATTGCCCCACCGTAAGTTTGTCTTTAAAAATCAAATACAACAACAAAAACAAAATTCCCTGACGCAAAGCATTCACAAAAGTACCTTGTACAAAGCTTATTCCCCTGATGTTTTTAACTTTTTTGATTTCAAGCTGCAGGATTTTAATGGTGTTCGCATTGAGTCTTCTGATTTCCTGGTGGGTTAATCCCAAAGATTTTATCAATTCAATGTTGCGTAAACTTTCAGTCGTTGCTCCGGCCAATAAGTTGGTTTCTTTGACGATGTCTTTTTGGATGGACTTGATTTTTTTACTTAATATATTGGTCAAATATCCTAAACATAAACTCGCCAAAAAATACACGATTACCAATCCGCCATATACATTGATAGTATATACCATCACAAATACAATACCTACCAAAGATGAAAACAATACATTGATGGCACTGGAAATGAATTTTTCTGAATCGACCCTTACTTTTTGAAGTACGCTCAAGGTTTCTCCACTGCGTTGGTCTTCAAATTCCTGAAAGGGTAATTTGA
>Ga0209353_10000696_pt1 | contig 20140 bp, 20 predicted proteins | sample LauGreSpBDMM15SD_2_FD_187561 | JGI IMG/M metagenome (GOLD analysis project Ga0209353, IMG submission 187561) | Freshwater lake microbial communities from Lake Michigan, USA - Sp13.BD.MM15.SD (SPAdes) (version 2) | ecosystem: Environmental > Aquatic > Freshwater > Lake | place: Lake Michigan...
TCAGTGAAAGGCATTATTTCTTCGTTCCGTGTTTTGATGTTCCGCCGGCATCCTTTTCTTTTTCCATACGTCTCACCTTTACAATGCCGTATGACATAAAAAAACTAATCATTAACATAAAAAAAGAATAACTGTTAGAAAAGCCAAATGTAAAGGTTTGATGCACGCCTACGATAAAGCAAACCACTGCTAATGTCAATAAGATTGTTTCAAGTAATTTCATTATTGTTTTGCGCTAAATATACCTGTTACTTTTAATATTTTGTAAGTAGAAAAATCTTGGGCAGCTACCAAACCGTTCCCTTTTAAAACCTCTTCTGCCGTTTGAATTACTACAAATTTATCTGTAAAAACTTCTTCCTTTTTTGGACTCCAATTTAATTCTTCGGTAGTGAGTTTCTTTTTCTCGGCAGGGTTTTGTACCTCTACTTTTCCTGTAACGGTATAAATGTCGGTAAGCTTGTTGTATTTTCCTGAATTTGAGGTCAGGATGGATTTTTCTTTTCCATCTGGATTGTAAAAAATTATTTTTAGTCCGTTTGGAAATGTGCGGTCTCCATTCAAAAATTCAAATTGTTTAGGAGCAATAATTCTCATTTTGGTAACAGCAGAGTCACTTAAAAGTGTATTTACAGAATCAATTTCCAACAATGGTCCTGTATATTTTTCTTGGAAAACAGTTTTCTTGTTTTCGGAATTACACCCAAATAGCAGTAGTACCACCATGATATGAAGCAAATTTTTCATTAGTCCAGTTGACGTTTAAAAAACCAAATGTCATTGATGTTTACACCAATAAACATATTTACGTACTGTTCTTTGATGGCGCCATTAGTGGTAGTGCCTCTTTGACCTACGGCAAATCCAAGATTTAAATAGGTCAATGTTTTGGGGATAGAAAAACCGAAGCCCAAAGTAGCTCCGAAATCAATGATGTCATTGTTTGTATATACTACAGGAGTGTGGTGGTAATAAAGCCCCGCCCTGTAAGTCATTCTGTTAAAATAATTTTTAGCGTTGACATAAGTTGGGGTATATTCTCCTCCTATTTTAAAAGAATAGTATTTGTTTAAACCTGCATTGATTCCAAAGTTGCTGTATTTACTCCAGTCAGCAAAAGAGAAATCGGTGGCTAATGACCATTTTTGAGCCTGGTCTGTTCCAAAATTATCCAAGGCAAAACCGAGGTTGTAGGCGAATGGTAAAGCAGCACTAAAGTTTTTGCTTTGGTTAATCGTGTCAGATCTTTGTATTGCTGTAGTTTGTGGGTTGATGCGATGGTATTCTGTTTGGGTAGTGGAGGTCATGTTGCTGAACATATCCACACCTGCTGCAACACTAAAGAAAGTTTTGCTGTTGACTTGTAACGTATCTTCTGTGCCAAGTTGTTTTTTGTAGGTGATGGCCGGTTTAAACATGAGTGTGGAGATGTTGTTTTTTTGCACAACGTCTATCCGTCTCGTATCGAATAAAAGTAAACTTTCTTTTACGATTGGTCCAAAAATGTAGGCAGTTGTTAAACCAATGCTTATTGTTTTGGATACACGCACACCATTTGATATATACACTTGGTTTAATCCTCCATTTCCCTGTCTGGTATTGAACACAGCGTTAGAGGTATCACCGGTTATTTTTTCGAGATAAGTATTTTTGTAAGATACGGTACTAAAAGGTTTTAGCCCAAGACCCATACCCCAGGTATTGATTCTTTTACCCGCTATGGTTTTAGATTTCATAGGAAAAAGTAACCCTATGTAACCTAAGTTTGCAGCAGTTGAGTTGTCGTTTGCCTTAGTAGTGGTCAGCGTTTTTACCTGACCAATAAGTCCGAATTCATAAATTACCGTACTGTGTTCGGGATTGAGTGAAGGATTGAGGTGGTTGATATAAAAACGATTGTTACTTGCTATTCCGGCTCCTCCCATGCTAATATTTCGGGAAAAACCTTCACTAGCGAGGTCTCCAATACCAATTTGGGAGTAAGGAGAGATGCCGGCTTGTTGTGCGCTGGCAATGTTATAAAATGAAATGATAACCAGGATAAAAATCCCTCTAAGTAGTAGATGCATTATTGTATTGCAAAATAGAATTTAAACCTAACATTACCAATTCAGAACACAGCAGGACGTCTTTATTTATTTTGGGGGTAAAAAAAGTAGCGTCTCCCCCACAAATGATTACCTGAAGTTTTTCAAATTGATTTTGATAGGCTTCAATTTGAAAATTTATTTCTGCCACCAAACCATTGATTACTCCAGATTCAAGGCATTGCGTGGTCGTTTTTCCGATTAGTTCTACCGTTTCAGTTGGGTTGGTAATCAAGGGTAATTTTGCCGTATATTGATTCAGTGCTTTGAAACGCATTTGCATTCCCGGAGAAATTGCTCCCCCCTGGTACACCTTGTTTTTGTCAATAAAATCAAAGGTGACACAGGTGCCCAAATCAATCACCAACAAATTGGTATTTTGAAACAGGTATAATCCTCCAGCCACAGCGGCAACCCTATCTACTCCAAGCGTACCCTGACTTTCGTAATTCAGCGTAAAAGGCAAATTACAAGTACCGTCCAACACCCTGATCCGCTCTTTGTTTTCGATTAAATTGAGGTAATGGCTAATGTCTTTGCCTACTGAAGAAATGATGATGGAAGTTACGTCCTGTCTGTTGGCAAGATGTATGGCATCCATCACTTTTTCAGAAACTACATACGACACCAATTCTTTGTGGTCAAACAACGCTGTTTTGGTGAATGTATTGCCTATGTCAATGGCCAGGTTCATGGAGGAGATAAAACATAAATAACAACAAGGCACAAGCGTTTGATGCTTGTGCCTCGTTGTTATTTGTTGTGGTACAAAATGATTAAGCTTTTGGTTCTATAGAAACAAAAGACCTGTCTTTGTAACCTTTTTTGAATTTTACAACACCATCAGTCAAAGCAAACAAAGTATGGTCTTTACCAATACCTACGTTTGTTCCTGGATTGTGAACTGTACCTCTTTGTCTTACCAGAATATTTCCAGCTATTGCTGCCTGACCGCCATAGATTTTAACACCTAGACGTTTACTTTCTGACTCTCTACCGTTTCGGGAACTACCCGCACCTTTCTTATGTGCCATGAGCTATATTATTTTACAATTGAATCAATAAGAACTTTAGTGAACTGTTGTCTGTGACCGTTCTTCTTTTTATAGCCTTTTCTTCTCTTCTTTTTGAAAACGATTACCTTATCACCTTTAACATGCCCAAGTACAGTACCTGTAACTTTAGCACCTTTGATTGAAGGAGCACCTATCTCAACTTTCCCGTCGATATCTATTAAAAGCACTTTGTCGAATTCAACTTTCGCACCTTCTTCCGCATTTAATTTGTTTGCATAAACAAATTTATTCTGCTCTACTCTTGTTTGCTTGCCAGCAATGTCAACTATCGCGTACATTTCTTTGTATTGGTTTACTAAAAAGGATTGCAAATGTAATCCAAAGAATAATATTATCCAAACCTTTATGTCAATCAAAATTATTTTAGGCGGCAAAAAAATCAATTAAGCTACAAGAATGGATTTAAACGAATGGCCTCAGTATATTCATAAACAGCCTGTTATAAGCTATTTTTGGTGATTATAAAAGTTTTTTTTACAAAAAAATAAAGAAATTTTTTTATAACAAATGGTTTGAGATTCGCTTCTGATTTACCATATTTGTGGTATTACAAAAGGTAAAAATATCACCATCTTTGTTGTTAAAACCTATCTGTCTGATACTGAAATGTATCAGATTTGAGACTGATTTCACTACACAAATTATATGCACAGAACAGAACCTTTACTTCAGGAAAACCCAAATAGATTTGTTTTATTCCCTATTCAAAATGATGATATATGGAGAATGTACAAACAAGCCGAAGCTAGCTTTTGGACTGCCGAAGAAATAGACTTGTCACCAGATTTAAAAGACTGGGAAACACTCAATGAAGGAGAAAAACATTTCATCTCTCATGTGCTAGCATTTTTTGCTGCAAGTGATGGTATTGTGAATGAGAATTTGGCGGTAAACTTCATGAGCGAGGTTCAATTACCAGAAGCCAAATGTTTTTATGGTTTTCAAATCATGATGGAGAATATCCATTCAGAAACATATTCTCTTTTAATAGATACTTATATAAAAGACAATAAAGAAAAAGACAGACTTTTTAATGCGCTTGAAACTGTGCCTTGTGTAACTACCAAAGGACAATGGGCATTGAGATGGATTGAAAGTGAAAATTTTCTAGAGCGGTTGATTGCTTTTGCTGCCATTGAAGGCATTTTCTTCTCAGGAAGTTTTTGTTCTATATTTTGGTTAAAAAAACGTGGTTTAATGCCGGGTTTGAGTTTTTCAAATGAACTCATTTCTAGAGATGAGGGTTTGCACTGTGACTTTGCGTGTTTATTATACACAAAATATATTCGTAACAAATTACCCCAAGATAGGGTATACCAAATTATTAGAGAAGCGGTAGACATTGAAAAAGAGTTTGTGACAGATTCTTTACCTGTTGATCTTATTGGAATGAACGCTAAATTAATGACCGAGTACATTGAATTTGTAGCCGACCGTTTATTACAAGCACTTGATTGTGATAAAATCTACAACGCTACCAATCCATTTGATTTCATGGAAATGATTTCATTACAAGGCAAAACAAATTTCTTTGAAAAACGAGTAGCAGAATACCAAAAATCAGGCGTAATGAGTGATAAAGACCAAAATAAATTTACCCTGGATGAAGATTTTTAAATAACAATAATCAACACACCCCCCAATATTAAATACTATAAAAGTTAAAAAACAGTATGCTAGTTGTAAAGAGAGACGGTAGGAGAGAATCCGTAAAATTTGACAAAGTAACTTCAAGAATAGAAAGGCTGTGTTATGGCCTAGACATGAACTATATTGAAGTAATCGAGGTAGCAAAAAAGGTAATTGGTGGTATATATGATGGCGTAACAACTGTAGAGCTAGATAACTTAGCGGCAGAAGTTTGTGCTTCCATGACCACAAAACACCCTGATTATGCTATTCTTGCTGCGCGTATAGCAATTTCTAATCTTCATAAAGTAACCAGTAAATCTTTTTCAAATACCATGAAAAGACTTTATACCTATGAAGATCCTAAAACTGGTGAAAATGCTTCTTTGATTGCTAAAGATGTTTATGAAGTAATCCGTAACAACGCGGCTTTGCTTGATTCAACCATTATTTATGACAGAGATTTTAACTACGATTATTTTGGTTTCAAAACACTGGAAAGATCTTACCTGTTAAAAGTTGACGGGAAAGCCATTGAACGTCCTCAACACATGTTGATGCGTGTGGCTGTTGGTATTCATACCAATGATTTGGAGGCGGCCATTGAAACCTACCATTTGATGTCAGAAAAATGGTTTACTCATGCAACGCCAACCTTGTTTAACGCGGGTACTCCAAAACCTCAATTGTCATCATGTTTCTTGTTAACCATGAAAGATGATAGCATTGATGGTATATATGATACATTAAAAAGCTGTGCTAAAATCTCTCAATCAGCCGGTGGAATTGGACTAGCAATTCATAATGTTAGGGCAACAGGATCTTATATTAAAGGTACTAATGGTACTTCTAATGGTATTATCCCAATGCTAAAAGTATTTAACGATACTGCCCGCTACGTAGATCAAGGTGGTGGAAAACGTAAAGGTGCATTTGCTATTTACATTGAACCATGGCATGCTGATATTTTTGAATTCTTAGACCTAAGAAAAAACCATGGTAAAGAAGAATTGCGTGCAAGAGATTTGTTCTTTGCATTGTGGATTTCAGATTTATTCATGAAACGTGTAGAAGCCAACGAAGAATGGTCATTGTTCTGCCCGAATGAAGCTCCTGGTCTTTCTGATTGTTTTGGTGACGATTTTGAAAAATTATATGAAAAATATGAGCGTGAAGGTAGGGCCAGAAAAACTGTAAAAGCACAAGAACTTTGGTTTGAAATTCTTGAATCTCAAATAGAAACAGGAAATCCTTACATGTTATTTAAGGATCATGCCAATAGAAAATCAAACCAGAAAAATTTAGGTACCATTAAGTCAAGTAACTTATGTACCGAAATTATGGAGTATACTGCTCCTGATGAAATTGCCGTATGTAACTTGGCTTCTATTGCCCTTCCAAAATATGTCATTAACGGTAAATTTGACCACCAAAAATTATACGAAATCACCTACGTTGCTACCAAAAATCTTAACAAGATTATTGACATCAACTACTATCCGGTAATAGAAGCACAAAATTCAAACTTCCGTCACAGACCAATTGGTTTGGGGGTACAAGGTTTAGCGGATACATTCATTCAATTAAGAATGCCATTTGATTCTGAAGAAGCAAGAGGATTGAACAAAGATATTTTCGAAACTATCTATTTTGCAGCCATGACGGCTTCTAAAGATTTATCGGTGATTAACGGCCCTTATGAGACTTTCAAAGGCTCACCAGTTTCCAAAGGAATTTTCCAATTTGATATGTGGGGTGTAACTCCTCAGTCGGGAAGATGGGATTGGGAAAACTTGAAAAGAGAAGTTAAAAAACATGGGGTAAGAAACTCCTTGTTGGTGGCGCCAATGCCAACTGCTTCTACTTCTCAAATTTTGGGTAACAACGAATGCTTTGAACCATATACTTCTAATATTTACACTAGAAGAGTGCTTTCAGGAGAGTTTGTGGTAGTGAACAAACATTTGATGAAAGATTTGATCAAATTGGATTTGTGGAACGACAAAATCAAAAATGAGGTAATCACCAACAATGGTTCTGTTCAAAATGTAGACAGTATTCCTCAAAATATCAAAGACCTGTACAAAACTGTTTGGGAAATTAAGCAAAAATCATTGCTTGAAATGTCAGCCGATAGAGGAGCATACATTTGTCAAAGCCAAAGCTTGAACATACACATGCAAGATCCTAATTTTGGTAAACTGACTTCATTGCACTTTGCTGCCTGGAAGCTAGGATTGAAAACGGGTATGTATTACTTAAGAACCAAAGCTGCTGCTGATGCGATTAAATTCACCGTAGAAAAACAAGCTGAAGTTGCACTTGAGCCTGTTTTGATGAGTGCTGACCAAAAAGCATCTGACATGGCTTGTTCTCTTGACAATCCAGATGCTTGTGAAGCTTGCGGATCTTGATAAATAGTATTTAATATTTTCCATATAATACCCAAAAGAGCTACGTCATCATGATGTGGCTCTTTTGGGTATTAGGGCATGGTAATGTTTCGGTCTCTGTACCCTGTACTTTACTTCATTATCAAACCGTCTTTCATTTCAATGGTACGGTCAGCCATGGCGGCTAAATCTTTGTTATGGGTAACGATGACAAATGTTTTGTTCAATTCATCTCTCAATTTGAAGAACAAATTGTGTAAATCATCGGCATTTTTTGAGTCCAAATTCCCACTTGGTTCATCAGCAAAAATGATTGCGGGAGAATTGATCAATGCCCTGGCAATGGAAACACGTTGCTGTTCACCACCCGACATTTCATTGGGTTTGTGGTGCAAACGATGCGCTAATCCCAGCATGGTTAATAAGTCTTCCGCCTCTTTTATCACTTCTTTTTCATTCCTATTTCCTAAATATCCAGGAATAGCGACATTTTCCAAAGCTGAAAATTCAGGCAATAGGTTATGGAATTGAAAAATAAATCCAATGTTCTGATTTCTAAACTGAGCCAATGTGCCGGAGTTCATGGTCTGAACATTTTGACGGTTGATTCTCAGTTTGCCTTCATCAGGAATATCAAGTGTACCTAATATTTGTAATAATGTACTTTTACCGGCACCTGAAGCGCCAATTATAGCTACAATCTCATTGTCTTCTATGGTAAGGTCTATGCCTTTCAGCACTTCCAAATCACCAAATTTCTTTTTTATATTCGTAGCTTTGAGCATCTTAAAAATTTTGATTAGGTATTTTCAATTAGATTAATAACCAAATATAGTTTATCTCAATAAAATTTGTACGAATACCAAGAAATTTCTTGATATTAAAAATCAAAAGGAGTACTTTAGCGACTTGAAAAAAATCTTCATTTATGAATATACATGAATATCAAGCCAAAGCGATATTAGAAAAGTTTGGCGTAAGAATTCAGAGAGGTATCGTAGCCGAAACTCCTGAGCAAGCGCTAGAAGCGGGTAAAAAACTTACTGCCGAAACTGGTACGTCTTGGTTTGTCGTAAAATCTCAAATCCATGCTGGAGGTAGAGGCAAAGGTAAAATTGTAGGTACTGACTACAATGGTGTAATGCTTGCAAAAGGATTGGATCAAGTGCCTATCAAAGCAGGTCAAATGTTAGGAGGTACTTTGGTAACCATCCAAACAGGTGATGAAGGTAAAAAAGTAAACAAAGTCTTGATCGCTGAGGATGTATATTATCCAGGAGCTGAGGAGCCTAAAGAATACTATTTATCTATTTTGCTTGACAGAGCAAATGGCTGTAACGTAATCATGGCAAGCACCGAAGGTGGTATGGACATTGAAGAAGTGGCAGAACATTCTCCAGAGAAAATATTCAAAGAACAAATCAATCCTATCGTTGGGTTACAACCATTTCAAGCGCGTAAAATTGCTTTCAATCTTGGCTTAAGTGGTGATGCATTTAAAGAAATGGTGAAATTTATCACTGCTTTATACAATGCGTATGATTCAATAGATGCGGCGATGTTCGAAATCAACCCTGTATTGAAAACATCTGATAACAAAATTTTAGCAGTTGATGCTAAAGTTGATATCGATGACAATGCATTGTTTCGTCACAAAGATTTGGCTGAATTGAGAGATTTAGCGGAAGAAGATCCATTGGAAGTTGAAGCTTCTGCCAATCACCTGAATTATGTAAAACTTGACGGAAACGTAGGTTGTATGGTAAATGGTGCTGGTTTAGCAATGGCAACCATGGATGTTATTAAAATTTCTGGCGGTGAACCGGCTAACTTTCTTGATGTAGGAGGCGGGGCCAATGCTAAAACGGTAGAAGCTGGTTTTAGAATTATCCTTAAAGATCCAAACGTGAAAGCTATCCTGATCAATATCTTTGGTGGTATTGTTCGTTGCGATAGGGTTGCAAATGGTGTTGTTGAAGCTTACAAAGCAATCGGAAGTATCAATATTCCAATCATTGTTCGTTTACAAGGTACGAATGCAGAAGAAGGCGCAAGAATTATCAATGAATCTGGTCTAAAAGTAAGTTCTGCCGTAGTATTGAAAGACGCTGCAGCTTTGGTTAAAGAAGCGATTGCTAACGTAAAATAACATGAGTTATTCCTCAAATTAAATTATACAACTATGGTATTCTTATATCTTATTGCAGTATTGTTTGTCTTGGTAATTATCTCTCCATTTGTTTTCCCAAACAAATCGGTAAGTGATAACCCAAACGACTTAAAATACGACAATTAATCTGGAATACCGGATTAATATTTTAAGGCTAAAAGCTACAAAGTAAGTACCAACCGTACAGGCTTTGTAGCTTTTTATTGCACTCGTAGTTCAACTGGATAGAATATCAGATTTCGGCTCTGAGGGTTGGAGGTTCGAATCCTTTCGAGTGCACCTCTTGTAGTTATGAGTGTTAAGTGCTTAGTGTTGAATATTGCATAAGTTCTTAACACTCATTTTTTACTTAACAATCATTTTTTTGTACTAAACATTCAACACTCAAAACTCACCACTATATTGAAGAGCTTTAAGAAATATTTCATTTTTGAAACCTTGCCTGAATATGTTTACAACGCTATTGTAAACCCTGATATCATAGAAATTTGGACTAATTCTGAAGTAATGATGTCTGAAGTTCCCGGTACTGAATTTTCATATTACGATGGCGAAATCACGGGTAGAAATATTGAATTCGAAAAAAACAAAAAGCTTGTTCAAGAATGGTATTTTGACAACCCTGTAGGACAAGAATCCATTGTTACCATCAAATTGCACGTCGATAAAAAAGGAACCTCTTTAGAACTTTCCCATACCAATATTCCTGATGAAGCTTATGAGGATATCGTCGAAGGTTGGGTATATGGATTTATAGATCCAATAAGGGAAGTGATAGAAGAATAAAAATATTTTTTTGAGGTAAATATTATAATAAAGGAGTAAAATGATATGGGCGTTCCCCGCCGTGGCGGGTGCACTCTCCCGAAAATATCGGGATTATCGCTAACGCAAAACACTGATAATCAAATGAAGAAATTTCACCCAACGGGTTATTGATATTAACTTAGTATTACTAATTCAACTTAATTGCTTTCACTTTTTGATTTTTGGTTAAGAAAATAAACGCCTAAGAAATAAGCTGTTCCCCCAATAATCACAATCTGTAATACTTGGATGGCATGTGCCAAACCTGCAAAAGATGCCGCCATGTTTTCAGGCAAACCGTACAGCATTAATCCTTGGGTCACCATAAAATGGAATGTGCCAACGCCTCCAGGAACAGGAGCAACCATGCCCAAACTTCCTACCACAAACAAAGCAAGTGCAACATTTACGCCCAAATGCGCGGTAGTTTTGAAAGCAAAAAACAAGAAATAAACGGTGCAAAAATACATGGTCCAAATCATTACGGTATGAAACAAAAATGACCACTTGTTTTCAACATCTTTGATGCTGGAAATCCCTTTCATGAGTCCAATTCGGAACGACAAAATGTTTTGAATGAAGGCATTGTGTCTAATTTTTTCTCTGAACAAATAAATCAAAACTATTAAAAATAACACTACAACCCCAACCATGTACAAAGTATTGTAGTTGGGTTCAGCGGTCGATTTATTGGCGAATAAATTCAGAATAAACCCACCAAGTTTGTCAAATTCAATGACAATGGTAATCAGTACAATTACAATTAAACACAATAAATCAATGATTCTTTCCGTAACTACAGTCCCGATAGCCGTTTCAATAGGAACATTATCAGACTTATACAGAATTGCACAACGGGAAACTTCCCCTGCCCTGGTAACCACCAAATTGGCCAGGTAACCCATCATCACCGCATAAAAATTTCTGAATAATGAGGGCTGATAGCCAAGAGGTTTTAGCAATAAATTCCAGCGATAAGCCCTGGAAATATGAGAAAATAAGGCAGCAACAAAACAAAGTCCTACCCAAAAAAAATCGGCATTTTTCAACTCTACCAACAAGGTAGACAAGTCTTGTTTGTGGTACACCCACCACAACAAACCAACCCCTAAACCTAGGGACAAACTATATTTAATACCGTTTTTTAGGTGCTTCATGTAATGGAACGTGGTTTGAACCCTGTTGAAAAGTCTCACTAAAAGTTATATGCATCAATTAAATGAGTCGGTTGTTTTCGTCAGGAAATAAAAGCACTGGTTGATGGTTTTTTGCTTCATCAGGTGTCATGCTCGCGTAAGCAATGATAATCACGATATCTCCCGCCTGACATTTGCGGGCAGCTGGACCGTTCATACAAATTACGCCAGACCCTCTTTGTCCTTTGATGACATAGGTTTCAAGGCGTTCACCATTGTTGAGATTTACCACCTGTACTTTTTGGTTTTCAACAATGCTGGCTGCATCCATTAATTGTTCATCAATGGTGATACTGCCCACATAGTGAAGTTCCGCTTGGGTAATTTTAACGCGATGTATTTTGGATTTTAAAACTTCAATAAACATTTATTTTTTCATTTTATCTGATACCAACGCAAAGCTAAGCATTAAAAATAATATTATCGATAAGTCTAATGTCATCAATATAACACGCCACACAAATAGCTACCTTTTGCCCCTTTACAAGCGTTGTAATTTCAGTCAAATCTTCAGCATTAACGAATTTGTAATATTCTAATTTTATATTTTTATCTAAGTATAAATCAACCATTTGATTGTATATGGACGCAAGTATAGTATTATTTTGGGCTAATTTTTCTCCAGTTTGTAATGATTGAAAAATTGACGGAGCCAAAGTTCTTTGATATTCATTTAAACGCATATTTCTTGAAGACATTGCCAAGCCATCTTGTTCTCTGATAATGGCGCAACAATGCAACTGAACCTGGTAACTTAGGTCGTTAACCAGCAGTTGAATGATAGCATATTGTTGTAAATCTTTTTGTCCAAAAAACGCATGATCTGGTTGAATGATATTGAAAAATTTAGCCACGATCGTACCAACGCCATTAAAATGGCCAGGTCTGAAAGCGCCTTCCATAATTTGTTCTAAATGGCCAAAATCAAAAACAAGTTGGCATTTAGTTGGATACAGTTCATTTGCTTCAGGGCAAAATACGATGTCACAACCAACTGTATTTAATATAGAAAGGTCGTTTTCTAAGGTTTTGGGATAGTTCGCAAGGTCATCAACGTTGTTGAACTGAGTAGGATTCACAAAAATACTGCATACAACTACAGCACAAAAGTTTTTTGCCTGGGTAACCAAAGAAATATGGCCATGGTGTAAAGCACCCATTGTAGGTACAAAGCCAATATTTTTTCCATTGTTTCTGTGTTGTGCTAATAATATTTGTAATTCTTTTATCGTTGATACAACGTGCATATAAGTAATGTTCTTAAAATAATAGCAGATTTAATCGGTCAATATTACGTTATTAAAAATTGAAAACTTGAATTTGTGGAGAAAATTTTGTAATTTTACATACCCTAATCTATGACCTTTTCTTATAGTTAGTTAAACGAGCCCTATGTCTAAAGTAAGAGTTTTGTATGTTGCCAGTGAAATGAATCCATTTCTGGAAACAAGTAAAGTTGCTGATTTCTTAAGGAAGTTGCCACAGGAAATCCAGGAGAGGGGAATGGAAGTGAGGATTTTAGTTCCGCGTTTTGGGTTAATTAATGAAAGAAAAAACAGGTTACATGAAGTAGTGAGGTTGTCAGGAATAAATATTTCTGTTGGAGACGAAGAGAAACCATTGATTATTAAAGTTGCTTCTGTTCCAAATGCCAAACTTCAAGTGTATTTTATTGACAATGATGACTATTTTCATAGAAAATCAGTGTTTTTTGACAAAGACAATATTGCACACACAGACAATGATGAAAGAGCAATCTTCTTTTGTAAAGGTGTGTTAGAAACAGTTAAAAAATTAGGTTGGTCACCAGATATTGTACATTGTAATGACTGGATGACAGGATTGATTCCGTTGTACTTAAAAACTACTTACAAAAAAGACCCAATTTTTAAAGACACAAAATCTATCTTCTCTGTTTACAACAATTCAATGGAGTTGAAATTTGAAGGAGACATAACTAAAAAAGTTAAAATGATGGATATAGATGACAGCATGTTGGGTCATTTAGAAACATTGAGTTATGAAGGATTTGTTAAAATCGGTATTGAATATGCCGATTTAGTAATTCAAGCGGAAGAACAACTTAATCAAGGTTTGATTGATATTTTCAAAACTACTGAGGCTAAAAACAAGCATCATATCAATATGTTAGATGAAAATGTTACAGAATCACACTTCAATATTTACCATGAACTTCTTGCTTAAGACAATACCTTCATTAATTTTATTGTCAATAATTTTATTTGCTTGCAAAAATAATTCAAAAGTTGGTCTTGAGGTAGCCCCTCAAGGCCAACATATTGGAACCTACATGCAAGATACTTTTGATGTAGCGCTTTCTACGATTTTGCTTGATTCTGTCAACACTTCGAATCCAGGTAATATTTGGGTAGGAGATTACAATGACCCCAATATTGGTAATTTGAGTGCCAAAACATTTAGTCAATTGTCTATTTCAAGCCCTGGATTAGCATTGCCTATTGGTGCCGTTTTTGATTCTTTGACTTTTGTTTTCAAATACGGAGATTTAAAAGTTGGAGATACCACCAAACCATTTAATTTGAATATCTACCAACTCAATGCTGTCATGGATACTAATACTACCTATTACAGCAATTCAACTATTCCTTACAATCCTATAGCAATCGGTGGAACCTCATTTTCACCTTCAAGATTTGTCAACAGGAAAGTCGATAGTGTTTATATTCGCCTGAGCGATGCATTGGGTCAAGAGTTGCTTAATAATGTAGGGACTGATAATTTTAGTACACCTCATAAATTTAAAGAATATTTTAAAGGGTTAATGTTTGCTTCAGATGGAAGCAATTCAGCTATTATTGGTGGCGTATTGACAGGAACAGTAGTAAATAGAATGGTTTTGTGTTATCACAAAGCAGATTCGCCTAATGTCCCATTAAAGTTTGAATATCCTATAGATGTTAGCACCAAAAAATTTGTTAATTATACCAATGACAGGTCGGGAACTTCATTTTCAAGTATTACAAAACCTTCTGATAGTTTAAGTTCAAAATCAAGTTCACTTGCTGCAATACAGTCTGGAGTAGGCTTGGCCGTTAAAGTATCTATTCCTAAAATGAAAAGGTTTAAAGAACAGTTGGGTAATGTTGCCATCAATAAAGCGGAACTCATCATACAATCTCCAGGAGTAATCAATCATACGTCTAATCAACCACCTTATTTGGTAATGCTTCAGGCAAATGCTGGTTCAAAGTATTTGTTTAATACTTCAGGATTGCCCTTACCCGTGCAACTTGATGGACAAAGCATCTCTGGTACTACCAATACTCAATTTGTTAGTTATGATTTTACCAATAATCATTATAGCATTTTATTAACAGATTACGTTCAGGCATTACTTTTTGATAAAGTAACACCTTATTATATTTTGCAAGCGAGTGTTCCTAATCCAAGTAGGATTGTAATTGGAGACAGAACTCATCCTACTTCTCCAATGAAGCTAAAAGTTTATTATACAAAAATTCAATAAGCAATAACTCTTTCTCAAGATGCCAAAATCAATTATCAACAGTAGCAACGCTCCTGCACCTATTGGGCCATATAGCCAAGCTGTATTGGTGAATAATACACTTTATGTTTCAGGGCAAGTTTGTTTTGATCCAATCACTGGTGAATTGGTGAATTCGGATATTATTTCTGAAACGCATAGGGTAATGAAAAACTTAAAGGCAATTTTAGAAGAAGCTGGAACGAGTTTTTCAAATGTGGTAAAATGTACTATTTTCGTTAAAGATTTAAATAACTTTGCTGCTATTAATGGTGCTTATGGTGAGTATTTTACATCCAATCCACCAGCAAGAGAAACAGTAGAGGTAAGTAGGTTGCCAAGAGATGTAAATGTTGAAATTTCCTGTATAGCGGTGATTTAATATTATGCGTCAAGAAATATTTTTAAAAAAAGCAATAAAAAAGTTACAATAGGTTTGGTTTAATAAAATAAAAGCCTACATTTGTACTCCCAATAACGCAAGTTAAAGGGCTCTTAACTCAGTTAGTTCAGAGCATTCCGTTTTTCACGGAAGAGTCACTGGTTTCGTCTAGAGACAACATTTATTGAAATCCTTTATTTAAGATAAAGGGCTCTTAGCTCAGTTGGTTCAGAGCATTCCGTTTTTCACGGAAGATTCTCTGGTTTCGTCCAGAGACAACATTTATTGAAATCCTTTATTTAAGATAAAGGGCTCTTAGCTCAGTTGGTTCAGAGCATTCCGTTTTTCACGGAAGAGTCACTGGTTTCGTCCAGAGACAACATTTATTGAAATCCTTTATTTAAGATAAAGGGCTCTTAGCTCAGTTGGTTCAGAGCACCTGCCTTACAAGCAGGGGGTCGCTGGTTCGAATCCAGCAGGGCCCACAAAATTTAACCCTCTCTAAATAATTGATTTAGAGAGGGTTTTGTGCTTTTACAGCCCTTATATAAACATTTTTTCGCCCTCCTATTGTTATAGTGGCAAATCATTTAGTTAGCTTTGATAGGCTTTTTAAGCAATTTAAACTTAATTCCTTCAACCTATTTTGCAACCTAATGAAGAGAAAACAGACAAATATCAGATCGGTTTTGAATAAATCGAAAATGAATAATGATGGAACTTGCAATATTAATATCATTTTAAACACCACTATTGATAGCGTACTTGTAAGAAAATCTCTTTTCACTGGTTACAATGTAAACCCCAAATATTGGGACAACACACAAGGTAAAGTCAAGACTGAAATTGCTGGTGCAGATATGGTCAATAATGTGATTAACGAAATTTTGCTAAAGCTCAATAAGATTCGTTTTGATTTAGAGTATAGGCAAAAAGAAGCTACGCCAGATAAAATTCTTGAAGTATATAGAAATGATAATTACGAAAGCGAGTCGTCAGATTTTTTAGCTTTCACCGAAAAAGAAATTCATAGTACAAGAAAAGACTATTCATTAAAGCATTATCAAAGTTTGATGCATAACCTTAAAAATCTAAGAGATTTTGCAGGAAAAACTTTGTTGTTTGATGAAATTACACCTAGCTTTTTAGATAAGTACCGTTACTGGATGGAACACGAGAATGGTAATAAAAAGAACAGTATTTATCAGCGTTTGTCAAATATTCGTAAAATGATGAATGTTGCCATTCAAAGAGATTTAACAACCAACTATCCGTTTAAGAATTACAAAATTAAAGGTGAAGAGGTTGATAAGGAATACTTGGAATTGGATGAGGTTGAAAAATTACACCAACTGTATTACAGTGCTGATTTACCAAGTGGAGTCAAAGTTACGTTGCATTATTTTCTTTTATCATGTTATACAGGACTTCGTTTATCAGATATTAAGAAGGTAAACAAAGACACCATTATACATGATACTGTAGTGTTAAAAACTCAGAAAACTGGTGCGAAAGTTAGTATTCCACTAAATCAAGCAGCACTTAGTTTAATGAACTTCGATTTGGAAGGTTTAAGCTTGTTTGAGAGGACTATAAAACAAAGTAGTCACAGAATAAGTAAAGACTTGAATGATGCATTAGAGCTTGCTAAAATCAGAAACAAATACATCACCTTCCATTGTTCTAGACATACGTTTGCAATCAATTCACTAATCCTTGGGATTCCAATAGAGGTTGTTTCTAAAATTCTTGGTCATACTGAATTAAAAACAACTCAAATTTATGCGAAGGTGGTTGATAATTTAGTGAATAGGGAAATGAAAAAGTGGAATAACATTTCGTTTCCGAGTAAATTATAGTTGCAATACGTTACCAAGTCTTGTCGCAAATTTAGTATATTTTTGCGACAAAAATACGTGAATAAAACATCATTATATTCTTAATAATAAGAAAGTTACATGACATGAAAAGCAATTTAATTTTGAGGTGCTCCTAAATGTTTTTTGGGATTCACTCACGATAAGTTGAATAAGAATGACATTAACTGAGCATTCTGATGATACCTTCATCTGTAAGCCACGCAATTGCCAGTTTCAATTGTTGCACTTAGTAATTTTCTAATAATTTCTTGCTTAATGTCGGTGACAAATACTGATTAGATATTCCGACGAAAGTACGCCAGTGTTCCGCGGTAAAGTACCCCATTTATTCCGGAGCAAAGTACGCCACTTATTAAACTGATTTTTACCCTAAGCAAGAGTTATGTTTATGTATGTAAACTTAATGATTTTTTTTGATTCTGAGAGATTTACCTGACAATCCAATTTTATGAGCAGATGCTGCCAATCTGTCCATTATTGCATCGGCCAGTGTTGGCTCATTAATAAAGTTATACCAGTTATCTATAGGTAACTGAGAGGTAATAATTGTAGCACCATTTCCATACCTGTCTTCAAGGATATCCAGTAGTGCAATTCTTGCATCATTTGTTAAAGCTTTCAACCCAAAGTCATCTAAGATGAGTAGTTTGTTATTTGCTATACCTTTAATCCATTTAATGTATGTACCATCAAGCCTTGCTTGAGTGAGTGCATCAAGGAATTTATTCATGCTAAAATATTGTGTTCTATACCCCAGAAGACACGAACTTCGCCCTAAGGCACAAGCAAGAAAACTTTTACCACAACCAGTGGCACCGGTTATAAGTACATTTTCTCCCTTTTCTATAAATGTACCATCAGATAATCTTAGCACTTGCTCTCTTGTAATTCCCCGCTCGGGATTACAGAGGACATCTTCCGGAAGGGCGTGATAACGAAGCCTGCTTGCTTTGAGGAACTTTTGGGTACGTGCATGGTCTCGATGTTCTACTTCTGCCTGAGTAAGCATAGCTACCAATGAATGTACATCCTGGAGTTCATGGATAGGAAGAGCAAGAGCTGCTTCGTAACGTTTGGCCATACCACTTAATTTAAGTGATTTAAGTTGGTGTACTGTGTTTTGAGTATTCATCGTTATATAAATTGGATTGGTTTAATTGATTGATTGATTAATTGTTGTAAGCTTCAGGACCTCGAAGATTGGGATGTGTTGGGATTCGGTACTCAGCAGAGTTGTCTTCCTGCTGCAAGTCCATGTTGTTCTCAAGTATTGTTTTAATTGTGGTATATCGATATTGATACCCTGTTAATGCTCTTTTGCAGGCTGCTTCCATACGAAGGTTACCGTATTCTTTTATCAGCCTGAGTAAGCCAAGGCAAGAAGCGTATGACTGCTCAATAACAACTTTACTATCCATTACTTTCTTGAAGAACTCATAAGTATTAGGCCCGTTTTCTGTGGCTTTTTGTAAATAATATTGAGGATTCCAGCCACGTTGTCCTGAAAAAGCTTGATGGCTATCGGGCATGTGTTCTTTGATAGTTGTATAGTTATGGCTTTTATAGTTACGGGTATGTACTGTAATTCTTTGATTCTCGTGGTATATTTCAACGGTATCTTCGCAATACACTATGCGCACTTCTTTACCAATATAGCGGTATGGGACGCTGTAAAAATGCCAGTCTTCACCAATAACTACATGGTAATTCTTCTGAACCTTTGCCTTAGTATAATGGCGAATGTAATAGGCTGATACAGGAAGAGGTTGCAGAAGTTGTTTTTCTTGAGTTGTAAATAACTCCTGACGGCTAAATGTTTTCTTTTGAAAATTCAGTTGATGATGCTGATCAAGTTTTTCTTTAATTGCCTTATTAAGTTCACTAAGACTATAGTAGGTGTTGTTACGTATTTGGGCATAAATACGCCTGTAAGTGATTTTAACATGATTTTCAACCGAAGCTTTATCTTTTGGCTTATAAGGTCGTGAAGCAAATAAAGCGATATGGTTATGGTTTGCCCATTGTTCCAGCATGTCTGTAAATACAGGTTCATACTTGCAGCTTTTGGATACCCATTGCTTCATGTTATCTGATTTAACAGATTTAGGAACACCTCCAAGATAATCAATGGTATTATTGAGTGCTTTTACAACTTGAGGAAGTTTAGCATTAGGCAAAGCTTCCACATACCCGTATCCACTAAACGGCAACACCGCAACAAACACAGGACAGGCAATAAATTCTCCGCTTGATGTGTCAACATAGTGGAGATTATCACCAGCAAAATCAACCTGTAACATCTCTGCCGGATGGTGCTCAAAATGCATCGCAGCACTCTTTACTTTTATATTATCCTGTAATAACTCACAGAACCTGGAATACTGAAAACCTCCAGGATACTCTTTAATATACTCCTCCCATAACAATAAACGTGTAACTCCAATTCTACCTAACTCTTGTGTCAAGTACTCAATAAGGCTGTAAAAATGAAGGGCACGAGGGTCAGACGCTTCCATTACTTCAGCTTTAAGCCCAAGTATTTTTTCAAGCTCGTGATTTTCACATTTCAATAATTCATTAAAACCCAAACCGGTTCGTTGGAATTTAAGCAGGTAAAGGGCTATTGTTTTTCTAGTTATTTTAACCTCCCTCTCAATGGAGCGTTGAGATACACCACGCTCTAGGAAAATAAGTATCTGTCTTATCTTATGCATACTAAGTAATTTATTTGCCATACTAAAGGGGGTTAGGGTAAGTCTAACCAAACCTATAATAAATAGCGGTTAAACTCTGCTTAGTGGCGTACTTTGTAGCGGAATAAGTGGGGTAGTTTGTGCCGGAATGGCAGACTTTTAAACTTTCCTAATTCTGATAAATGGCGTACTTTCCAGCGGAATAACTGGCGCAAAAGACCGGAATGCTGGTGTACTTTGCGTCGGAATCACTGGCGTACTTTGTAGCGGAATCGTGGCGTACTTTACAGCGGAATATCCA
>Ga0209353_10000697_pt1 | contig 20130 bp, 10 predicted proteins | sample LauGreSpBDMM15SD_2_FD_187561 | JGI IMG/M metagenome (GOLD analysis project Ga0209353, IMG submission 187561) | Freshwater lake microbial communities from Lake Michigan, USA - Sp13.BD.MM15.SD (SPAdes) (version 2) | ecosystem: Environmental > Aquatic > Freshwater > Lake | place: Lake Michigan...
TTCTGGCGGCGGCGGCAACAGTAGTGAACGAGCAGGTGATGGATTCTATGGTGGTGGACGTGGTGCTGGAACAACTACCTATTATAATTATGCTACCTACACTAATGAAGTAAACGCTACTACTTTTGGTAGTGGAATACCAACTGCGGTTGTCAATTCTGGAGGTGGTGGTGGCGGAGGTTCTTATTGGGCACCTAACGGTGGATGGAGTACTGGATCCGGTGCAGGTGGTAGTGGTAGAGTATTAATTAGATATGCAGGTTCACCTCAGGCTACTGGCGGCACTATTACTCAATCAGGTGGATATACTATACATCAATTTTTGACTAGTGATACTTTTGCATACACCCCGGTAGTGGGTTTAACTACTACTCATCAAACAAGTGCGTATTGGGGTGAAACTATTACATTCACTTATTTGGATGAAGTAGCAGATGCTAGTACTCGGGCCTATACTATTTCAGGAGTTACTAGTGAACAAATAGGCGGCGCTAGTTTAAGCGGTAATTTTACATTTACTGGACAACGGGCTACAGTTACAGTGGTACTATCTCCACAAAGTACTAACACTACTGCTACTATGGTATTCACTAGTGGTGGCAATACTTTTACTATATCGTTATCTAGCGTTACTAGTTTTACAAGTAGTAGTTCTGGAACTTATTGGGGCGGCACAACTACGTTTACTGCATCAACTAGAGGATTGACCGCCGGAGCAACAGTACCCTACGCAATCACGGGAGTAACCAGTGCCCAGATATCTAATGCTAGTCTTACCGGTAATGCAACAAATGTGTTAACCTTACCCGGTTATAGTGCATCTTTCAATGGAACTACATCAAAACTTAGTATCCCCGCTAGTGCAGATTTTGCATTTGGCACAGGTAGTTTTACGATAGAATTCTGGATTAAAACTACTGATGTTGCATGTGATATAATAACTCAAACCACTGCTAGTACTCCCAATTGGGGGTTAATCATAGTCAGCGGTTCTCTTTACTGGCAAAATGGTTTTGCTGCCTCTAGTCTTTACAGTATAGCACTAAGTAGCCTTACTAGTAATCCAACTTCCGGTTCTTGGACACACGTAGCTATTACTAGAAATGGATCAGGTACCGGCAATCTTAGATTTTGGATTAACGGTACTGGGCAAACCGCACATTCCGGCAATGATACCACTAATTACACCGGTCAAGGCCCTATACAAATATCCGGCCCAGGTAGTGGTTATGGATTTTTTACAGGAAATATTAGTAATCTCAGAATAGTTAAGGGTGTAGCAGTATATACAGGTAATTTTACTGTACCTACTAGTCCTCTTACAGCCACACAAAGTAGCGGAACAAACATATCAGCTATTACCGGAACACAAACTTCATTATTATGTTGCCAATCTGCTACCGTAATTGATAACAGTGCGGCTGTGAGAACTATTACCAATACTGCGGTAACAGTTAGTGACGATGCACCTATTGGAAACACTACGTTGGCTGCAGTAGGTGGAGGAACAGCTACAATTACTGTAGTCACTAATCCAACAGAACCTATATTGAATACAGCTACTATGGTAACTGCAATAACTGGCGGATCACAGACTTCTGTAATCAGAACTGGTAATCCAAAATTAATTGAGAATCTCTCGCCTAGTGTACAATCATTAGAGTACATAGATACTGAAGTTACTGATATACATTCATCTGTACTAGAAAGCACCGTTAATACTGTTGATACTGTTACTTCAATCACTATAGCTGACATTATAGATAGCACCTTGCAGTCTATAGAATATATTGACACTGAAATAACTGATGTACACGCACAAACATTAGAAGCTACAGTTGCTACGGTCGCTAGTATTGCTACTGATATTATAGGTGAAATAGAGCGTCCGGCAATCGCAGGAGTTACTCCTGCACCAACATTTGCATATAGTTCAGGTGAGGAAATTGTTACTGAGGAACAAGGCGCCGCAACAGTTTCACAAATCTGGTCTCTGTCCTAACGTTAAGTCTTGGCTCATACTAGCGGCCAATCGCCTAGTAGATAATTTGATAAATACAAGATGGCACTAGAAAAAATCAGACCCAGAGTAATAGATGAGACCGGAAATTACACATTCAATAATGTAGTAACTACCGGAAGCCTTATTTCCGGTAATGCAAATATTGGTAATATTATTGGTATAACCAATCTGGTAGCATCAACCACATCAATAACAATAACCGGAAGTTTATCTACTACTAGCAATATATCAGCTGGGAACATAAAAACAAACAATCTTCAATATGCTAACGGCAATCCCTGGGCTATAGGATCATCCTCTACTCCCCCGGGAGGAAGCAATACACAAGTTCAATTTAATACTGTAGGGAGTTTTGACGCTAGTGCTAATTTTATCTTTAACACAGCAACAAATACATTAGTTGTTACAAATATTAGCAGTAATGGTGCTCAATTAAGTAGTTTAACTGCTAGTAATATCACGGGTCAAGTAGCCAATGCATTAGTATCAGGTACAGTGTATACAAATGCACAGCCAAATATTACTAGTATAGGTATATTAACTAGCTTAGATGTTACTAACAATATTACTAGTGGTAATGCTAACTTAGGCAATGCTACTACTAGTAATTATTTTGTAGGTAATGGTAGTTTATTAAGTTCAATCGCCGGCGGTAATGTAACCGGGCAAGTTGGTTATGCGGCTGTATCTAATAGTGTTTCCGGTAGTAATGTTGTGGGTCAAGTTACATATGCGGCAACTGCTAATGCAGTATCTGGAGCAAACGTATTAGGCACTGTAGGACAAGCAACTTATGCTGATACTGCTAATAGTGTAGCCGGTGCTAATATCAGTGGTACTGTAGCACAAGCAACATATGCAGGTACTGCTAATAGTGTAGCCGGCGCTAATGTCAGTGGTACCGTAGCACAAGCAACATTTGCAGGTACTGCTAACTCAGTAGCCGGAGCTAATGTCAGTGGTACTGTAGCACAAGCAACATTTGCCGGTACTGCTAATAGTGTTGCCGGCGCCAATGTATCAGGTGAAGTAACTTATGCGGCAACTGCAAATTCAGTAGCAGTAGCCAATGTATCAGGGATTGGTAACATTGCTACTATTAATAAAGACGGAAACGTAAGCAATATACTATATGGAAATGGTGTGTTCGCCCCTATTTCAGTATCGACCGGATCACAAATATTAAATGGAACTAGCAATGTTAGTGTTGCCAGTTCTGGTAATGTTAGTATTGGCGTTGCAGGAACTGCGGCTGTTGTTACTGTTACTAGCACCGGCGTAAATATTGCTGGACATTTAACTACAACTGCCAATGTTACTGGTACTTTTATTAAAGGCAATGGTTATTATTTAACTGGTGTTGACCAATTAGCTGCCGGATCAGCAGACGTAGCTAACAGTATAGCTAACGGAACAAGTAATATCAATACACCTGCGTCAGGTGGAAACATTACTGTTGGTATAGGCGGGGTAGGCAATACTGTAATATTTACTAGCACCGGCGTAAATATTGCTGGACATTTAACTGCTACTGCTAACGTTACTGGTACTTTTATTAAAGGAAATGGTTACTATCTAACCGGTGTTGACCAATTGGCTGCCGGCTCTGCGGACGTAGCTAACAGTATAGCAAATGGCACTAGTAATATCAATACACCTGCGTCAGGTGGAAATATTACTGTTGGCATTGGTGGAATAAGTAACACAATTATCTTTACTAGCACAGGTGTTAATGTTGCTGGATATATTTCTCCTAGTGTAGGCAGTGGCACTAATGGTATTATATGGCCATCTAATCCCGGCGGTGGAACGGGAGATGTTGCAAGTATTAAATATTATGCAGTAACCGGTGAACAAACAAGATTAGAAATTAACGTACAAAATGACTATGTTAGCGGTGCAGTTAGAGATGATTTGTATTTTACTACAGCAGGTTACACGGTTGTTAATAATTCTACTGAAGCTACATCAACTACCGACGCTCCGTTTCAAGTTCTAGGTGGCGCAGGCGTAGCTAAGAAATTATATGTTGGTGGAAACATTGAAGCTGGCACAAACTACATAAAGGGAAATGGTTACTATCTAACCGGGGTTGACCAATTGGCAGCCGGCTCTGCTGACATAGCAAATAGTATAGCAAATGGCACTAGTAATATCAATACACCCATATCAGGTGGAAATATTACTGTTGGTATCGGTGGTGTAGCAAATACTGTAATATTTACCAGTACTGGGGTAAATGTAGCCGGGACACTAAATGTATCAGGTAACTTAACGGTTAATGGAACAACTACTACAGTAAACTCAACAGTAACACGTGTAGTAGATCCGATATTTGAATTAGGTGGTGGCGCAAATGGCGCGGCATTAACAACAGACGACAATAAAGACAGAGGTTTATTATTACACTATTATACTGGTGCTACTGCAACAGATGCATTCATTGGATGGGATGATAGTAACGCAGAGTTTGGCGTAGGAAGCAACGTGGCTGTCACTAGTGAAGTAGTTACGTTTAATAGTTATGGTAATCTTCGTACTAACTTTATATTAGGTAATGGTTATTATTTAACTGGTATTGACCAATTAGCTGCCGGATCAGCAGATGTAGCTAATAGCATAGCAAATGGAACTAGTAATATCAATACACCCATATCAGGTGGAAATATTACTGTTAGTGTTGGTGGTGTAGCAAATACAGTAGTGTTTACTTCTACCGGCATGAATGTAGTAGGTAATATCACAACTGCTGGTTCTGGTGGAAACTTATCTGGTGCAAATTATGTATTTGCTAATTACTTTACTGGTAATGGTAGTGCATTAAGTGCATTAACTTTTGGCAACATTACAACTTTCAATACAGCTGGGCTAACTACAGACGAATTATATTTGCAAAGTACAACAAGACTAAATGTTACTGCTAGTGGGTCAGCCGGATATTTGTTTGATCAATACGGCGCAACAGTAAACCCTGCAATATATGTTACAAGTGGACAAACATTAGCTTTCAATTTGAGTGTAGCAACTCATCCGTTCTTAATTCAAACAAGTGGTGGCGCAAACTACAGTGTTGGTTTAGAACATGTTGACACTGCAGGAACAATATTAACTACTACAGCAGCCCAAGGACAAGTAGCAGGAACACTATATTGGAAGATACCGTATGGTATAACAGGTAATTATAAATATCAATGTTCTGCTCATGGAGGTATGAACGGCAATATTGTTGTAACTGATGCCAATGTTGCAAATGTAACAATTGGATTGGCTACATTCGCAACAACAGCAAATGCAGTAGCAGGTGCAAACGTATCAGGTGCAGTATCTTATGCTACAACTGCAAATAGTGTTGCAGGTGCTAATGTAACCGGTCAAGTAGCTAATGCATTGATCTCTGGTACTGTCTACACTGCGGCACAACCTAATATTACTTCGGTGGGTACATTAACTAGTTTAGCTGTTACTGCTAATATAAGTGCAGGTAATGTTAAAACTGATAATCTATTATATGCCAATGGTGTTGCTTACAGTATAGGTTCAGGCGCTACAGTAGCCGGGTCTAATACGCAGATACAATTTAATGATTCTGGTAGTTTTGGTGGCAACGCAAATTTAACATTTGATAAAGCAACTGCAATTCTTACAGCAAATTACTTCACTGGTACATTAACAACAAACGCACAACCTAATGTAACTTCAGTCGGAACATTAAGTAGTCTAACAGTAGGAAACGCAACTGCAAATACAATTTTTGGCAACGGTACAATTACTGCAACTGGTAACATTGCGTTTACTGGTGCAAGTGTAAGTTTAGGATCAATAGGTAATATAAGTATCACTGGTGGTGCAGCCAATTATTTCTTAAAGACTGATGGAGCAGGAAGTTTAAGTTGGGCAACACCTTCAGGTGGTGTAGGGGGCACGGGTTTAACATACACACCAGACACTGCACCGCCGGCGTCTGGTAACGTTTTAGGTGACCAATGGTTTAACACAACTACAAACGTATTGTACGAATACATAAATGATGGTATTGGTAGTTATTGGGTTGACATAAGTTCACCTAGTACTAGTACAAATAGTGCTATTGCAGGAGCAATAGTAATAAAAGATGAAGGTAGTAATATAAGTACTGCTGTGTCAAGTATTAATTTCGTAGGTGCCGGAGTAACCGCATCAAATGTTGGTAATGCAGTAACAGTAACAGTAACAGCAACAACAGACACATTAAGCCCGTTCTTGTTAATGGGAGCATAAGGATAAGAAATGACAACAAAAGTAACAGCATTGATGCTAGACCAAACAAGTAACTTGAACATTACTGCGGCTAATGTAACATTAGGTGCTATATCAAATGTTCACATTACTGGTGGCTCATCAGGACAGACTATCGCAACTGATGGCGCGGGTAATTTAAGTTTTACTGACACCATTCACCCATTCATATTTACAAAGTAAGGACAATTCATGGCAATAATATATAAAGTTTTAGGACACAATAACCCGGCAGCAACAACAGCGACTACATTGTACACTGTTCCGGCAGGCACAAGCGCAGTTGTTTCTAGTTTGAACGTATGCAATCAAGCCGCAACTGCAGGAACATTTAGAATTGCTATTCGTCCTGCAGGTGCAACATTGACAACAAGTCATTATCTTTCATATGATACTATTTTACCGGCAAATGATACAGTCTCACTGAACATCGGTATGTCATTAGCAACAACTGATGTAATTACAGTGTATGCAAGTTCTGCTACTGTTAGCTTTATCTTATTTGGAACAGAGTTAACATAATATGGCTATTAAAAAAGCATCTAGTAGCAAATTATCCACTACTAGCAATTCAAGTAGTGAATCTGTAACGGTAGATATGTTATTGGTTGGATCAGGCGCAGGCGGAGCCTGCGGCTTCGGTGGCAGTGGCGGCGGAGGTGTTGTTTATAATCAAAATCTTAAATTAAATAAAAATATAGTATATACAATAACGGTCGCCGGCGGTGGTGCAAGTAACGGTGGTCATACAATCGCTCAGGGCGGCTGGGGAAGTAATTCAAAAATAACAGCAACAAATATGAATATAACTGCCATCGGTGGTGGTCCTGGGTGTGGCGCCCCGCAAGCAACATTGACGAATTGGCCAGGCGCCGGCGGGTGTGGCGGAGGTATGGGTGGTTCTACAGCACAAATAACTCAAATAGGTTATGGGCTTCAAGGTGGAGATGGTGCCAACGGTGGAACTCCAAACAGCGCCGGCGGTGGCGGCGGTGCTGGTGGTAATGGTGTGAGTGCAACAAGCACTACTATAAGTGGAAACGGTGGTCCCGGCATACAAAACAGCATACTAGGTCCAAGTCATTATTGGGCTGGCGGCGGCGGCGCCAGCAGTGTGGGCACCACCGGTGCGACAGGCGGCAATGGAGGCATTGGTGGTGGTGGTGGTGGCGCAGCCACTGGTACATCTTCGACAGCAGGAACTGGTGGAGGTAGTGCATTAAATAGTGGAGGTAATGGTACAGCGGGTGCATCAAGTGCTGTTGGAGGTATAGGTGGTAGTGGAGGAACTAATACGGGTGGTGGCGGAGGATCAGGCGGCAGCAGTAGTTCCGGCGCTGGAACTGGTGGCAACGGTGGTTCAGGTATTGCAGTTATCAGATATTCAACAGATTATCCACCGGCTACTACTACAGGCACAGTATCGTATTCTCTAGCAGTTGCCGGGTATAGGATATATACCTTTACAAATTCAGGTAGTATACAATTTAACTAAATACAGAATAAGGTAATATAATGGCATTTCCAAGTAGTCCAACAAACGGTCAAGTAGCGGTACAAAATGGTATCACGTATACCTACAACAGTACATATGGTTCTTGGACACGAAATCCAGCTACATTACCTACACTAAGTGTATATGTTGATACTTTTACTGGTAATGGTGTTGCAACAGCATTCACACTAAGTCTTACACCAAACAGTGCTGACTTTATTAGCATTAATATTGACGGTGTAAGTCAGTTAAAAAGTGCTTATACATTATCAACAAACATAGTAACATTTACTGGTACACCTGCAAATGGTTCAGTTATTGAAGTCAAATCATGGAATTCGGCAGCAGTTGGAGTACTAACTGGATTGACATTTGATAGTTTTACAGGCAACGGCTCAACTGTAGCATATACACTAAGCACAACACCAACAAACAAAAACTTTACATTAGTAACAATTGGCGGCATTACACAAGAAAAAGTTAATTATAGTGTTAGTGGGACAACATTAACATTCACAACAGCACCACCAAACACTACTCCTATTGAAGTAATTACATTTGGCCCAGCTATTAATACTGCTACAGCGGCAGGATCAAATACTCAAATTCAAATTAATTCTGGTGGTGCGCTAGCTGGATCTGCTAATCTAACATTTAACACAAGTACTAACACACTGAATGCAACAAACATTACAGCAAACGGATCAGCAATGACAACATTAGGAAAATCCATAGCAATGTCTATGGTATTTGGAGGATAACATGGCAGCACCTAACATAGTAAACGTATCAACAATCACTGGTAAACTAGCAGTACAAGCAGTTGGAACTAGTGCAACAGCAATAGTAACAAATAGTGCCGCAAGTGGACAAGTATACAAAATAAATATTTTGACAATTTCAAATATAGATGCAGGTAACATAGGCTTAATTACTGTAGATGTATTTAGGTCAAGTACAGCATATAGAATATCTAGCAACATCAGTGTTCCAATTGGTAGTTCATTCACACCAATCGACAAATCTACTATATATTACTTAGAAGAAGGTGATACTCTTAGATTGACTGCTAACGCAACTAGTAGATTTGAAGCAACATGTAGTTATGAGGTCATTAGCTAATGTTAAACAGTGGTTTCAGGGGTAAACGTGCAACTGATGGTACTGGCGCAATTTCTGTACAAAATCAATCAGTTCAAGCAACTTTCCCAGTTATTAAAATTAATAGTTACTCAGTAACCGACGGCAATTATATTGCTATTGATGATACTGCGGTTATTACCGACTCAACAGTTGTAATATATGGGAATAACTTTGTAACTGGTATGACAGTTTATATCAATAACAGTTCAGTAGCCACAACTTACTTAGATCCAACTAGAATTGCATTCACCGCACCTGCACTGAGTAATGGTACATACATCATTTATATGATTACTCCTCAAGGTGCAGCCGCGTTATTAACTCCTGGTATTGTTTATTCTGGATTCCCAACTTGGACAACATCTAGTTACAATACTAGTGCTACTACAATTAATATTCAATTAGTAGCTGCCGGTGATGCACCATTAACCTATTCATTGCAAAATGGTAGTACATTACCAACAGGAATTACATTAACTTCTACTGGAGTGTTAACCGGGACCGCAACTAGTGTTACAACTGATAGTGTGTTTTATTTTACTGTTATAGTAGATGATGCACAATTACAAAGTACTCAGCAATCAATTACATTGACTTTTCAATTTGGTGATCCTTACTTTAAGTATACAACATTATTACTGAACGGGGAAACAACCGTAACTCCATTCATTAGTGATGCAAGTACAAACAGTCTTCCATTGGTAATTCAAGGTGACACAAAACCTACTAAGTTTACACCATATAGTAAAGGTTATTACAGTAACTTTTTCGATGGTACTGGAGATTGGTTGACTGCACCTGATAATGATGCATTAGATTTGGGTTCAAGTAATTTTACAGTTGAAGGATGGTTTTATCAAACTGGAAATCTTTCAACAGGTGGCGGCGGCACAGGATTAGTAACCAAATGGACAGATGCAAGCAATCAACGAGGTTGGATGTTTGCAGTTAGAAATGCAGCCAGTACTGTTACGTTTTATTATAGTACAACAGGTTCAGATTTTCCGGTAGTTACATTTAGTAGTGTAACTTTAACTTTAAATACTTGGACACATTTTGCTGTAGTCAGATCAGGAAGTACACTAAATCTATACAAAGACGGAGCTCTTGCAGGAACATCAGCATTTACTAGTACCATTTATAATTCCACATCACCGTTGGCAGTTGGTGCTTGGTTTGGTGGTTCAGCCGGAGTACCAGATACAGGAGGCGGTGCGACTTTGTTTCAAGGTTATATTTCTAATGTTAGGGTAGTTAAAGGGACCGCAGTCTACACAACCACATTTACACCAAGCACAACACCACTAACAGTAATAGCAAATACAAGTTTATTAACTTGTCAATCAAATAATTTAGTTGATGAATCTACTAACGCATTCACAATCACTAAAACCGGCGATGTTACAGTTAACCCATTGACACCATTCGCAACACCAACTACTGCACTATACAATACACTATATAGCACAAAATTTCTTGCGTCTGGGTATTTAACAACACCAGGTAGCACGGCATTAACTTTTGGTACAGGTGATTTTACAATAGAATTATGGGTATACCCAACTGTTAACGCAAGACAAGATTGGGTAGATTTTGATAATGGTAGTAATAGATTATTATTATATTATAATGGAACTGCTATTAGTTATTACTCGACCAGCGGCGGCGGTAGCAGTAGAATTACTGGATCGGCAATGGTACTATATACTTGGCAACACCTTGCATTAGTACGTATATCTGGATCATCTAAATTATACATTAATGGTGTTCAAAGTGGTAGCACTTACGCAGATACTATAAATTATCCGTCACAATTACTAACAATTGGTAAAGACAGCGCCGGATCAACCTATGTTACAGGATATATTTCTAATCTTCGCATAGTAAAAGGACTTGGTGTTTATACTGATACTTTCACTACACCAACAAGTCCGTTAGAATCTACGCAAGCATCTGGTACAAATATTGCTGCCATTACCGGTTCAAATACAAGTTTACTTACTTGTGCAGCCGCAACATTTATTGATAACTCATCATATACATCGGCTATTACGGTTGTGGGAGGAGTACAGCCAATAGCAGTGAGCCCGTTCACAATGACGACAGGCACAAACACCTTAACTACTTTGGGTTCAGCATATTTTGATGGTACTGGAGATTATTTAACTATACCAAATAATGTAAACTTGCAATTTGGTACAGGTGATTTTACTGTAGAATGTTGGATTTTCCCAACCGCTGTTGGTGCCAGCACCAAAGGTATTATAGCTAAAGGAACAAATACTACAGGATGGGAACTTAGAATAGGCGGTGGTACCGGAGACCTAGAATTTTCATATACTTCAACCGCAGTAACAAATGCTACTGTTGTAACATTAAATAGTTGGCACCATGTTGCATTAACTCGTTCAGGTACCTCTGTTAAAGCATTCTTAGATGGCGTTGTTGTGGGTACGGCAACAACCGCTACTGACTTTTCACAAGTTGATGATTTAAAAATAGGAGATTCTAGACCAGGGAGTCAAGACTTCAGTGGGTATATTTCAAATGTTCGTATTCTTAAAGGTACTGCACTTTACACATCTAATTTTTTGTCACCACAAATTCCTCCAACAGCAGTTACAAATACACAACTGTTAACACTACAATACAACGGTGGTGCAACCAGTACTGGTATTATAGATAATAGTCCATTCAATACTTTGCTTACGAAAGCAGGAAATACTAAACAAGGATCATTTAGTCCTTATAGTGTGACGGGTTGGAGTAACTACTTTGATGGTACTGGGGATTCTCTAAGTATTACCAACAATACGGCATTGGATTTATCAACTAGTACTCCTAATTGGACAATCGAAGCCTGGTTTTATGCAACTGTTTTAGGGGTTCAACAAATTATTGTACAAAAAGATGGAGTAAGTGGAACAAGACAATCTCAATACGTACTTATGATAAATGTTAGCAATCAAATACAATTGACATTAAGTCCTGCTGCCGGTGCTGGTGGAAATCAAAACTTTATATCTGTAGTAACAGTAGCAACAAATACATGGTATCATGTTATGGCAGTTCGAAGTGGTGGTAATATAACAGTATTTTTAAATGGCGTAATTATTGTTGGTCCAACTGCGTTAACTATTACTATGGGAAATAATACCGGAGACTTAACTATTGGATTTATGACTGGGGCTGTTAATTATTTCACTGGTTATATCTCTAACCTTCGCATACTTAAAGGTACTGCACTTTATACCGCAGCATTTACCTCACCTACGTCTCCACTAACACCTATAACAAATACAAGTTTATTAACTTGTCAAAGTAACAGATTAATTGACAACTCTCCTAATAATTTTGCAATCACTAAAGCAGGTGATGTTTCAGTTCAAGCCTACTCACCGTTTGGTAGTATAAGTGAAGCAACGCCTATTAGTTATAGTAATTTCTTTGATGGTACCGGGGATTATTTTACACTACCTAGCAATCAAATTCAATTTACTATGGGCACCGGCGATTTTACCTTTGAATGCTGGATTTATATTACCAGTTTGGCAGCAACAAGAACAATATACGACACATTGAATAGCGCAGATGCCACCGGTACCGGAAGATTTGCTATACAAGTGACTACCGGCGGTGTAATACAAGTATTTACATTAGCCGGAACAATCCTTACTAGTGGTGGCACACTGGTGATATCAACATGGTATCATATTGCATATGTAAAAATTTCAAACAGTGGTAAATTGTATTTAAATGGTACCCAAGTTAACACCACCTACACTGATAACAATAACTATGTGGTAGGCACAACAAGCAGACCAGTTATTGGTATAAATGGATTTGATCTTTCTAGTAATCCGATGCTTGGATTCATCACCAACTTACGAGTGGTAAAAGGCACAGGAGTATATACCGCAACATTTACACCAAGCACAACACCATTAACAGCAATTACAAACACAAGTTTATTAACCTGTCAATCAACTACCATGATTGATAACAGTACTAACGCATTTACAATAACTGCTGCCGGCAATACAGTACCAAGAATATTCAATTCATTTGGATATACAACACAATTAACAGCTAATTATTCACCTACTACACATGGTGGCTCTGCATTCTTTGATGGTACAACAGACTATCTAACAACACCTGCAAGTGCATCAAACGCAATGCCTGGGGATTTCACAGTTGAATGTTGGGCATATCCAACAAGTATTCCAGCATCAGCAGGTTTAGTAGGCATCAATAATACAGCTAGTTCCGGCCTTGCAAATTTTGGAATTTATTTAGAGACAAGTCGTAATATAACATTTTGGGTTGCGGGTAACGCTACCTCTTACTCATCAACTAATACTCCTATAACAATTGGTGCTTGGAATCACATTGCTTTTGTTCGTTCAGGAAGTACAAATACTGTGTATGTGAATGGTATATCTGTACTAACAAACTCAGCCACACCCAATATCTCCGGCACACCAGTAATAACAGTTGGTAGATTATTTGGTGATAATACTGGAGCAACCTTCTATGGTTATATGAGTGATGTTAGAGTTACTAAACGTGCAGTATATACTACACCCTTTTTACCACCAACACAAACAGTAACAAACTATTCTGCTACATACCCATCAATTTTATTATTGAATTTTAATACTAGTGGTATAGTTGATGCACATGGTTCACATGTATTAGAAACTTCAGGTAACGCACAGTTAAGCACTGCGGTTAAAAAATACGGTTCAGCTAGTATGTATTTTGATGGTACTGGGGATTATTTAACTATACCAACTAACCCGGGCTTTGTTTTTGGCACCGGTGATTTTACTATTGAAGCATGGTTCTATATTGTATCAGGTGCAGCAGGTGCTATATTTGATACTAGATCAGGTTCAATTGGTGTAACCCCGTTATTATTTTTCAGTTCTTCTACACTGAGATATTATATGAACGGTGGAGAGTTAATAACATCAGGTACTACGTTAAGTGCAGCCACATGGTATCATGTTGCACTAGCAAGAAGTTCAGGTAGTTCAAAAATGTTTTTGAATGGAGTTCAAACAGGAAGCACAGCCGCAGACACTAATAACTTTATATTAACCAATACTATTAATATTGGTAGAGGAAATGATGGTAACAATGTATTAAATGGTTACATAGACGAACTAAGAATAACAAAAGGTTTTGCAAGATATACTGCTAACTTCACTGTACCATCAAATATGGTAACTCAATAAGAATAAATATAGAATAATAGGATAAATCATGGCAACCGTATATAAAGTATTAGGACAAATCAATCCTTCAAGTAGTACAATGACAACATTGTACACAGTTCCTGCAGGTACACAAACAGTAATAAGTACAATATCAATCTGTAATCAAGCGGCGACAACTGCTACATTTACTATAGCAGTTCAACCAGCCGGAGCAAGCATATTAACCAAACACTATATAAATTATAACACATCGGTGCCAGCAAACGATACAATTACATTGACGTTGGGTATTACATTAGCAACTACTGATTTAATTGCATGTAGCGCAAATTCAGCTACAGTTAGTTTCAATGCATTTGGAAGCGAGATTAGCTAATGGCAATAAAAACTGCTAGCACTCGTAAAACCACGAGTAGTAGCTCACTTTCAAGCACATATTCAGCTACAGCTATTATTAGACAAGTGATAATAACTGACAGCAATTATATTGCATTGGATAATACTGTTGATACTGCTGTATCAAATGCCGGTGGTTATATTAAAATACTTGGCATAGGATTCATGTCCGGTTATTCATTATATTTTAATGGAGTAGCTATTGCAACTTCTACACTTATTAGTTCAAATGAAATTTTAGCAGTAATTCCTAGTATAGGAAATGGATCATATACTTTAACATTGTTTAATACAAACAATACCGGCGCATTGTATATATTAACCGCTAGTGGATTCCCAACTTGGACAACATCTAGTTATACTACTGATACTACTACAATTAATATTCAATTGGTAGTAGCAGGTGATGCTCCGTTAACTTATGAATTACAGAGTGGTAGTACTTTACCAGCAGGTATTTCATTAACAAGTACTGGGGTATTAACAGGGACTATAAGTGGTGTCCTCACAACTGATACCACATATAGTTTTACTGTTATTGTAACTGATGCACAATTACAAAGCGTACAGCAATTGATTACACTTAATATTGCATTTGGTGATTCTAACTTTAAGTATACAACATTATTATTGAATGGGGAAACTACAGTAACCCCATTTATAAATGACGCTAGTACAAATAGTTTTGGATTGACAATTGCAGGTGATACGAAACCTACATTGTTTAGTCCATATCAAGGTGATGGATATTATAGTAATTATTTTGATGGTACTGGGGATTTCTTAAGTACACCTGCAGCAGGCGCTTTCTTCGGCGGAACTTTTTTCGCAACGGGTAAAACATTTACAGTTGAAGCCTGGTTATATCAAAATACTTTTCAAACAGCAGCTGGTTATTTTAATATTGTGCTGGGAGATGCAAGTGGTGCATCGGGTACAAATATGAACTGGAGTTGCGGCACGGATATCGCAAACAAACCAGTAATTGCCTGGTATGATGGCACTTCTAAACAAGCACTTGCGGCTAACGCATTATCACTAAATACTTGGAATCATGTTGCATGGATAGTCACCGCTGGCGTTACCACAATATATGTTAATGGAATTAATCAAACATTATCAGGTACTACTACAATAACCAATCCAAATTCTTCTACTGGAATAGTTATTGGTGTAGATAGACAACGTTATTATACTGGTTTTATTTCTAATCTCAGAGCAATTAGTGATACTGCATCATACAGTAGTGGGTTTACACCAAGTACAACACCACTAACTGCAATTACAAATACTAGTTTATTAACCTGTCAAAGTAATAGGTTAATTGATAAATCTACTAACGCATTCACAATCACTAAAGCAGGGGATACATTAATATCACCTGCAATACCATTCACTGCAAACAGTAGTTACAGTACTTATGGTAGTACATACTTTGATGGTACTGGAGATTATTTAACAATACCATCGAATTCTGCATTTGCATTTGGTACAGGTGATTTCACTGTTGAGTTTTGGGTTTATCTGAGTGTTGCAGTAACATCCGGTGAGTATTCTATGTTAGATTGTGCTTCTTCGGGACAATTTGGAGTCAGTATTCAAAGTACAACAATTAGAGCGACTGTAACTACAATAACTTCATATACATTTACACAAACATTAACTGCTAGTGTTTGGTATCATATAGCATTTTGTAGAGTTGGTACTACATTAACTTGTTATGTAAATGGTATTAGTATTGGAACTAATACAGTGTCAAACTCTTTTACATCACCTAATACATTAAATATTGGCAGAAATGCTGGAGCTAATAATAGTTTTGTTAACGGATATATTTCAGATTTACGCATAGTTAAAGGTACCGCAGTATATACAGGTACTTTTACACCAAGCACAACACCACTAACAGCTATAACAAACACAAGTTTACTAACATTACAATATAATGGTGGTGCAACTAATCAAGCTATTATAGATAACGGACCATTCAATAATATTATCACAAGAGTAGGTAATACAAGTCAAGGTTCATTTAGTCCTTATAGCGTGACAGGTTGGAGTAATTACTTTGATGGTACTGGGGATTATTTGAGTGTCCCAGGAAATGCAGCATTTCAATTCACAGCTGATTTTACTGTAGAATGTTGGGTATATCTACAAAGAGTAACGGGTTATCAAGTACTAGTAGGACAATATCCGTCTGCGGGCGTGTATGGCTGGATGTTTCAAATGAACAATGGTGCGACAATGAGGGTTATATTTAATAATAGCGCAACAACAGGAGCAATTACTACATCAGCTACACTAGCAGCAAACCAATGGTACCATGTGGCATTGACTAGATCTGGAACAGGTATCACTTTGTGGTTTAATGGAACAAGTGTTGGCACATCAACGTTGTCTGGCAATATAGGAACAGTAACTGATGCAGTCTGGATAGGCAATGGCGGTTCAACCGACTATGTTCAGGGATACATTTCTAATGTTCGTATAATTAAAGGTACTGGACTTTATACTACTACGTTTACACCAAGTACGACACCACTAACACCTATAACAAATACAAGTTTATTAACTTGTCAAAGTAATAGAATTATTGACAACTCACCCAATAGTTTTACAATTACTAAAAACGGTGATACTTCAGTACAAGCACTAAGTCCATTCGGTAGTGTGCCTGAAGCAACACCTATTAGTTATAGCAATTACTTTGATGGTACTGGGGATTATTTAAGTATAGCACAGTATACTCCTTTTCTATTCAGCGGGGGTAATTTTACTATTGAATGCTGGATATACCCAATGACAGCCGGTACTGAAAGAGGTATAGTAAATAATTGGAATGGCGGCGGTGCATTTAGTTGGCGAATTACTACTGGAACTGTTCTTCAATTTATATACACCGGTGCGGCGTCCGGAATTCAAACTAACACCTTCACCGGTTCAACTACAATCTCTGCAAACGTTTGGACTCATGTTGCATTAGTAAGAGTTGGAAATACATTAACATTTTACATCAACGGAGTAGCTGACCCAACTACGTTTAATATGGCTTCTTTCCCAACAATATATTTTTATAATGGTGCCAACAAAGACCTTAGAATAGGGGTGAGTGATGATACAGGTAATTTTTTCACTGGTTTTATAAGTAATGTTCGTATAATTAAAGGTACTGGATTATATACAACTAGTTTTACACCAAGTACTACACCATTGACTACCACAAGTCAAAGTGCTACTGCCTCACAAGTTTCACTGTTAACTTGTCAATCAACTACCATGATTGATAACAGTACTAATGCATTTACAATAACCGTGACTGGCGACGTAAAGCCAAGACAATTCAACCCATTAGGATACACCGGACAGAGTGGTACAAGTTATACCCCAAGTACACATGGTGGTAGTGCATACTTTGATGGTACTGGGGATTATTTGGATGTAACGCATTCAACTAATCAATGGATTGGTGCAAACACCGATTTTACTATTGAATGTTGGTTTAACCTTACCGGTGCTCTTGGTAGTGAAAGAGTTTTGATTGCAAAAGGTTATCAAGGTTCTCCTGTTTATGCAGAATTTGGAATAGTTGTAGCTTCAACAACAAATCTGTTAACTGGTTTAGTTAGTTCTAGTGGTGGAAGTTGGCTAGCAACTCCTACTGACACAGTAGCTATTACTACCAACACATGGAACCATGTTGCAATGGTGCGTAGCGGCACAACAATTACTTTATATAAAAATGGTGCTGTTGCAGCCACATCAACAGGTGTTGGCGCTGCATTATATAATCATACCGAAACAATTCGAATTGGTCAACACAGTAGCGGCAGTAATTTTATGGGTTATATTTCTAACGCAAGAGTCGTTATTGGCACCGCAGTGTACACATCATCATTTATACCACCCACACAAACAATAGGTAACTATTCTACAACTAATCCAGCAAGTTTATTATTGAACTTCAATAACGGTGGCATAGTTGACCAACACTCTACTAATGTGTTAGAGACTGTAGGTAATGCACAGTTAAGCACCAGTGTTAAGAAGTATAATGTTGCTAGTATGAGTTTTAACGCAACGACACAGTCATTGAATATGTTGTCATCTACACCAAACTTTGCGTTTGGTACAGGTGACTTCACAGTTGAATTTTGGATTAACTTTACTAATACTTCTAATAGACAGGATATTGTATGGTTATCAGTCACAGGTTCTACATCTGATCGTATGGGGATCATTTGGAATAATACTGCTGGTAATTTGACATATTATATTTCACCTACAGTAAGTAATGCTATCAACGCTACTTGGTCACCTAGCGCAGGTATATGGTATCATATAGCACTTACTAGAGCATCCGGAAGTTCAAAAATATTTATTAACGGGACACAAACTGGGTCAACCTACACTGACGCTAGAAACTATAGTGTTCCGTATTCTCTATACGTTGGACAAGACACTAACGGAATGACAAGTTTGTTAAATGGTTACATAGACGATTTAAGAATCACAAAAGGATTTGCAAGATACACTGCTAATTTTACAGCACCAACCGGGGCACTTTCAGTAAGATAAAATAAAGGACAAATATGGCACTAACAAAAATTAAATCAACAGGCACAGACTTATCAGCTAATACAGTAACGATAGGTACGCTTTTTCGCGGTAGCTTACCCATTGTTTGTAATGATATTAGTACTCAATTTGACGGTAGAAAAGCAGTGTTTCCGTTGAAGCAGGATCAAACTAGCATAAATACAGTAGTAGATTCAAAAGATGTTCAAGTAACATTGAATGGTCAGATTTTAGCACCATATGTCAATGAATTGACATATCCGTGGATCGTAGAATATAACTCATACAAAGGATTTAGAGTGACAAGTAATGGTAATTTAATAATTTATAACGCACCGGCTCCGGGAGACCAAGCAGTTGTAATGATTACCAACACTAGTCAATCTGTGCAAACCCGCAAATACCCGTTTTCAGCGACAACCATCGCATTAGGAGATTAATTAAAATGGCAAAACACGTAATATTAGAAAGCTATACATTTACACCGAGCACCAATACTGTTGTTGTCTCGGGCAAATTTATCAGAGCAGAACAATTGTTGTTGATTACTAACGTAACTAGAGGTACAGTAATTTATAACTTCAGCGATCCTAGTTTAACCGCTACTATCACTAACAGCATAAGTTCAACAACTGGATTAGAGACAACCACAATCATTACTGCGTACACTACGTCAAGTCATAGTAGTACAGATAAGTTGTCTATTATTGTTGAAGAAACATATAGTGAAATAACTCCAGCAGAAGCACAAATGGACCCAGTAGGTAAAATGCGTGTTAGTATGCCGCAATCATTGATTGATACTGACTTTGAATACGGGGTGCAGCCAACTAAATGGGAAAGTATTAACTTACTTAATAATCGTCCCAGTGCATTCTATGATCCAACTGCTCCTATTCCATTAACTACATTAACATCATCAACTACCACTGTTACTGCAACTGCGTTATCATTTACAGGCGGTACAATTGTTGGTGCAACTACGGTTTCAACAA
>Ga0209353_10000698_pt1 | contig 20129 bp, 13 predicted proteins | sample LauGreSpBDMM15SD_2_FD_187561 | JGI IMG/M metagenome (GOLD analysis project Ga0209353, IMG submission 187561) | Freshwater lake microbial communities from Lake Michigan, USA - Sp13.BD.MM15.SD (SPAdes) (version 2) | ecosystem: Environmental > Aquatic > Freshwater > Lake | place: Lake Michigan...
CTTCAATAGGATCTGTTTTCGCCAGTTCTGCGTATTGCTGATAATTAGAACCGAGAGAATTTTGGGCTGCTTGCTGTTGTCCTAAAGCAGCATTGCCGCGTTCCGTCCGCTCATTGGCTTCTTGCTGATACCGTGCTGTATTAGCCTGCATTGCTTCGGCGTGTTGAAATCCTTGTTGCTGCAAGAATGCTGCTTGACGAAATGCACTATCGTCTGGAGCTTCTGGCCTGCCGCCCCTTACCATTCCGTGGATTCCCGCAGCCAGCTTTCCAAGAAACCTTCTCTGTGGTTGTGGAGGTGCTTGCATCCCTAATTGTGCATAGCTTTGGTTGCCAGAAGCAGCTTGGTTGTTCATAAGCTGCGGGCTTCTGGGAACTGGCCTGTACGTTGGGGTTGGGGCAGGAATGTTTTCTGTCGTAGTGAAATCAGAAAGTCCTTTAGTGGCGTACCTATTAGTTGCTACTGACTTTACGGCTTTTCCCTGTGCTTGTTTCTCAAGTGCCATTGGATCTTGGGGTTGCCAAATCCTGTCGGCAGTAACGTCTGGAGCGTCTGGCCCTACCTGTGGTTTAGGTTCTGGTGGCAATACAGGCTTTGTGCCAGAATAATCCCCTGCCACTCTGGTTTGCGAAGTGCGCAGAAATTCAGGCACTTTGCCCTTTGACACCTTAGTAGTGTCAGTAGCGCCCATAACATCCATGTTGGATGGTGGGGTTTGGTAATCCCCTTGGCGACGAGCTTTACGCTTGCTTCGTCGGTCTAGGGAGTTATCTCTAATGTTCTGAAAAGCTGTTCTAATTCGGCCAGCCATAATTCACCTTTTTGTTAATTCCAAACGTGGCCACTAATTATGGTTCCCCACACAGTTAAAACATTTGAATAAGGGTATTGATAGCCCGGATAAACGCCAACTTGAAACCCCTTTAATCCTGTGCTTAATGTTGTTCCAAACAAAGGCGTGCATAAGGATGCGCTGGCTGCGCTGTTTTGATAAGATTGAGTACCGCCATAACCCATGTTTGCAATGTTAGCTAAATTAGCTGTGTAATTAATAAATTTAGTGTCATCAACCGCAGCCGCTTGGGCTAGTGCTAAATGAGTACAGAGCCAAAACAATCCGAATTGGTCAAATGGATAACTATTGCTGCTAGAAATAGTTATTTCTGTGTCAACGCCAGACATTATCCATACAGAATAAAGTGGAACCATTGTCTCTTGATTTGGAATTGTTGTATACCACCCAGCAACATTTGTGCTCGCTGAAGGGGCGGATTTTACACGTTTCATTTGTCTATTATAATGATTAGTTACCAGCCTTCGTTCAATCGTATCGCTTGTTCTTCCTGATGCATTGTTATTTGTATGGAATGAACCCACATACAATTTGTGAACTTCACCGTATTTTGTAAATCTTCCATCCGTCAAGACCAGTGCAGTCGCTCTTGATGTTGCATAACGGGTAGGGTTGCTAGTAGATAAGCTCCCATTGGAATTACTAGCGACAAGATCTCCAGTATTCCACGCTACTGTTTCTGCCACAATAGCCGAATTATTCCAATAGATAAAAACATCGTATGCTCTTGCTATGGCTAATCCCGTAATTGTGATTGATATGGCACTAGAAAATGTACGACTTATCCATAAAGTTTCTCCCGAATTACGCAACATTACAACATTGCCATTGTGTGGTGCATAATACAAAGTTGCGATTGCGTCATTGTCTGCCGCGTTGCTTGGGAGAGCAGGATCTGAGGTAAGTCTGCCGCATGGATTAATCGCTACGCTAGACGTAGGGGCGGGGATTGCTTGAATATAATCGGCTTGCTCTTGCTGGGTTGCCTTAGTAAGAAAAGTTCTTGCTGCTGCTGTTAATGGTGTAGTGGAAAACGCGCTTGCGCTGCTAAAGTAAGGAAGCGTGTTGGTGGCGGCAGAAATGGAACTTAGTTGCGTGAGTGTAGTGGCAAGAGTTTGCCCGCCCAACGCAGTCAATGCTGCCGCTTGTGTTGTAGATCCCGTGCCACCACTTGATACGGCAAGGACTCCACCAAATGTTAAATTTACAGCGCCCGTAGTTACTGCATCGCTTGGCCCAAGAGTAAGTCCAATTACTCCAGTATTGGTAACTTTTACAGACGTAATAGTTCCGATGCCGGTTCCTGTAGTCCATGAGGCATCTTTGCCGTTGGTAGACAGCACTGCCCCGCTGGTAACGCCCGCTTGCGATGGCAACAATGCATTTAATGCCGTACTAGCAGTTGTTGCACCCGTGCCACCGTTAGCTACCGGAAGAGTGCCAGATACATCAGTGGTTAGCACAACTTTGCTGTAGGAAGGAGCTACGCCAGCCCCACCAGAATGAAGTACGTTTCCAACATTTGCAGATGCTAACTTAGATAGTGCGGTTGTGGTGCTTGCATAAAGCAAATCGCCAACTGCATAGCTAGATTGCCCAGTGCCTCCAGATGTAGCTATAAGAGGAGTGCTTAATCCTGCCGCTGTTCCTGTAGTGTTTTGGTCTAGCGTAGGAATATCTGCCGCAACTAGCGAACGTGCTGAACTTGGCCCAGTTACGCTACCTGATGCTGGGCCAGCCCAAACGTAGTTTGGCGTAGCATCGGCTAACCCAGAGGCTATGCTGGTTTGATTTACCCATTGTGGAGCGGCAGTGCCTTTAGATATTAATACCTGAAGATCAGTGCCTGCTGCTGTAAATGCTGTTTTATTTTGAGCGGTTTGATAAGGAATTTGGCCTGCTAATCCTAACGCCAAATTTGTTGCTTGAGTGGCTGTGTTTGCGGAAGTAGCGGAATTGGATGAGCCAGAAACATTTCCGACAACATTGCCAATAAAAGCACTTTTTACCGAATTAGCTGTAATAGTTCCAGCAAAAATGTCTCCAGACGCATCTCGTTTGACTAAAGTATTTGCTGTGTTAGCAGTAGCATAATCAAGGCCAAGTGCTGTAACAGCGGCTGCTACCGTACTTTGCCCAGTTCCACCATCTGCAATAGCAAGATCAGTAATTCCCGTTATTTTGCCACCAGTAATTGTTACGCTAGAACTTGCTTGCGATGCCATAGTTCCAACACCAACAATATCGCCAACTGCTCCTGTTGTTGCGACTGTTGCCAAGCCCGCTGCCGCTGCTCCTCCACTTACCGCTGCTTTGACAAGATTGGGCAAAGTAACTTGATGGTTGCTTGAACCATCGACAATGACTGTCGTAGCTGTAGCGGGCGGGGTCGCCACTATTCCCAGTGCAGAAATTTTTGTATTTGGCATCTTATTCTAAAATTAAAAGTGTTTCGGTGATGTTTTCCATTTGAATAACATTGGTGTCTTCCATTGTCATAAATTGAATAAACGAAGGGCGGTAGCCACCCATATCAACAAAAGTTGGACAATTAAAGAATAACCAACTAATTATGTTCATGTTTGCAGCTTAGGTTTTCATAATTGCGTTTGCGGAGATTGCACTACCTGACGTTGCTTTAACCTTGATGAATTTAGCTGCAAACAATTCTGCTGGAGTTGAGTACATCCCAACCGCAGTTATTTGTTGGGTTAGAGATCCTTCAGTGGCGTAATATCGCATTAAAACATAAGTGCCTGCTGCTTCATCAGACGAGTAGTAAGTCAACACTTGTGCGGTGGCGGGCGCAGTGTGAATATGAAGCAATATTGCGGCTGCTTCAGCACACTGAATAACTGTGCAATCATTCAACACTGAAGAAATTGTAATTGGCTGTGTTGTAGATATGCGTACTGTCGAATCTGTAGCCATAACTGCTCGTTTATTTAAGTTTTGCTGGTTACTGAAAACACCACAGATCCACTTGCTGCAACAACGTAGAACAGTCTTGCCGGAAACAACTCATCTGGAAGTGGGTAGCTTCTGCCATCCTGCACTGTAATTGTAATTGCTGCATTAGTACCGCCAAAAAGCTGTTGGGCAGTCGGATTACGAATGGTGTCGGGAAGCACATAAAACGACAGCACAACTGCCGTTGCTGCCCCTGAGTTAATATGAATCAAGCCGCCCGAAGCTTGGGCCAATGAAAGCTGGCTTGCTGTTGACGCAGATGTAGTTGCGGTCAACCCGTGCATATAGTCGGCATTTCTGCTGATATTAGTATTTGACATAGTAGGCTTATTTTACCATAGGGCCGGGGCCGGATAAATACATCTGCTCTTGTGCTTCTGGCTTTTGATAGAGTGCCTTCATTATGTGTTCTAAAGCTAACCCACCACCCGCACCCATTCCTAGAGTTGTTAGCAGTTTTTGCATATTTACTTGTCCTTCAGGAGGGGCAGACATTGCGGGCTGTTGGCTATATGGGCCAAGTTTACCCATATCCATTGCCTTCATGGGTGGATTGGAATACGGGCTAAGTGCTGACATATCCATTGGCGATGCTGCCGCTGGTGACGCTTGTTTTGCTTGTGCCGCTGCACTAAGCGCCATCATATTCATCGGTGGATTTTGGTTAATTGGTGTTTGCGGGTTTGGAGGAAATAACTTGGCAGGGGTAGTTGGTAAAGGTGGATTCTGGTTGGGTGGTGGCGTATTTGATGATTTCGGAGATGGGCCTAAAGGTTGAATCTTGGGCGTAAGCGGGCCAGTGTTTGTAGGATTAAGGCCAACTTTTGGCTTAGTGTCTACTAGGGTTGATGCTGCTGGTATTACTTCATCGTCTTCGGGAATCCGAACGCTATCTGTTCCAAGGTCTTCAGATCCGCTGGAAATTGGCTCTTTGCCAAAGTGAATTGTGTGCGCATCTTCGGAAGTCATGCCGGTAAGCTGGGCATATTGCTTCATGGCCTGATCCATTTCTAGTTGCATTTCTGGGGTATGCACATGATTTGGATCTTGCATCATTTGTTGCATTAATTCAATTTTGGTAGACAGTGCTGCTGGAATTGGGCCTGCTTGTGTTGCCTTTTTAGCTGGGTTTAGATTAGGGAGTTTTTGACGGCGAGGTTTTGGCATGATGTGTTTCTTGTAATTATTTAGTTATCGGTAACTTGACAACTAAGGTCTTTGTTGCTGTTCAAGTAAGCTTTGCAGTATTCGTTCAATAGCAGACTGAGTTGGGTTTGCTTGGGGAACAAGCTCCTTTACCCCACTATCGCTTTGTCTTGTAAAGAAGCCTGAGCCTGTATTCATTGGGCTTTGTTGAATTTCTGGCTTCTTAACAATTGCTGCTGTTGCGTCTATGTTGTTCTGTATCTCTAGGGGGCGAAGGATGGAATCCCTGAGATTGTCCATAAATGCCTTGGGGTCGCTTTCTGCTGTAGGTTCGCCCTTTTGCAGAATGACTTCTCCCGGCACTTGCTTTCTTGCTGCTTTAGCCTGCATGAACGGCCCTGAACCCTGCCCGCCTGCCCTTGGCCCGCTGTACCATTGTTCTGCCGTAAGCATTTCAGGCATGGGTTCTGGCGTACCGGGGCTACCTCTTTGACCAATTACCGGAAGCCCTTGTTCTTCTGCTAGAGAAACCATGTTCCGAGTTCCTGCACCACCCGGAAATGCTAACAGTGCATCTGCATTATTGGCCATTTGCTGATTACGAAGTGGCCCTGCTGCCCGTCCTTGGTTTGCCCAATCAGCTTTAAACTGGGTAACAGGGATGTTATTGGCTTTAGCCCATGCTTCTCCATGCGAATCAGCACCCTTGGCCCCTCCAGAAACAACCTCTGTAATAGGGCTTTTGCTGTGTATGTCATTAAGCAAAGCTATATCTTGATCGCTAAACTGATAATTTCGCCCGCCAGCAATAATCAACCTAAGCTGTCCGTTTTCGCCTACATCTAAAGTTGGGCCAGCACCCTGCTGCTGACCCTGCCCCTGCATGGCATTCCATTCCTCTTGGGACATAGGATTGGGAAAGTCAGCTTCTTCTGCCACTCTGCGGGTTTTGCCCGGAGGCTGCATTGTCGGCGTTGTGATTCTTTCGTCTTGTGCAGCATCCCGAATAGCAAGCAAAGTCTGCAATGTTCTTTGATCGTTTGTCTGGTTGGCTAAACCAGTATCAATAAACGACCGTTCGCCGTCTTCTGGGATACGAACACCGTCAGCGACTTCGCTGTCAGGCATAATGTTTGGCTCTTCAACCGTATCCCACGATTGCGTTGGACGCTCATCTACCCCACGAAATGGCTTAATTGCAGAAACTGGCGCGGCTTGGGGAGCGACAGGGGATGGCTTTTCCCCAAGGATTCTGGCTAGTTGGCGTTGAGTGTCAGAACCGCTCTGCATTGGCAGATCAGGGTTATCCAGCATTTGCTGGCCTGCATCTCTCGGAATAAACTCTTCTTCTACAGGGGCTGGGCGTTTTTTGCGAACCGCTTCTTGTACAGGAGTTTCGATATAACGCGGATTTGCGTCTTGATCTGCTTTAATAACTGCATAGTGTTCTGGGGATATTGTTCCGCGTTCAAACGCTTTGTCCCAATATGTGGGGGATGTGTCTATTACCCTCGCGGCGGCTGGTGCGGCTGGTGCTTCTTGCACCATGCTTGGCACTTCGATGTTTTCGCCATCTTCAGGAATCCGATCCCCGCTTTCAAAAGACGGAGTTGCATCAGCACCTTCTAGGTCTACTGACGGACTAAACTCCGGGCCATTCATGGACTGTGCTTGTTTTACAAGCTTAGATACTCTTGTATTGCTGGGCAGTCTTTTGTTCTCAAAGCCTTGAGCTTGCTCGTATCTGTCTCCTGCTTCGTTGGCTAAAGTAGCTGGAGCATTTTCCATAGCTCGCTTTATTGCTGGAACAAGCTGCCGTATTGCTGAAGCAACATTTTCTGGGGCAACGGTTCCTGAGTTCAAATTGCCGAGATATATGCCCGCAATTTGTTCAGGCGTAAGCCTTCCCCATTCAATGCTAGTGCCGTCTTCAGAAAGCTGGTGTACTAACGCTCTCCATTGTGGAACTTGTGCATCAAGATTTATGTCTCTTTGCCGTTCTTGGGTGTTCGCTTGTTTGCTTCTATTAACAATTTGCTTGGGGTTATCTGTATTAGAACTGCCGCTAAGCGTATCCACGTTGGGAGATACTTTTGATGGATCACTGACACTCATGCTGTCAAGATCTTGAGTGTTTCCACCAAGCAGTTTTTGAAGTTGTTCAAGAGATTTTTCTGCTTCGCTACGTTCATCAGCAAATGCGCGGCTTCTGGCAAATTTAGTCTGAGCTGGTGTGCCTGCTTCGGAGTCTGCGGTGATATAGCCCAAAGACTTATCAATACCCTGTACATCGCTGTAAATAGTGGGGGTTTTCTGTACGCCTTTAACTTTTTTAGCTATAACCGGAAGTAGTTGCGGTTCTGGTTTTCCGGGTAAATCTTCCATTCCCTGCATTTGAAGAATTGTTCTCCAAGCAGGATTAGCCCTCATATCACGACGATCAGCACGTTCTTCAACGTACCCTGCTTTTGCGCCTTTTGACCCAAGAATGCTGGAAGAGTCAGCTTGCGTTCCTCGGTATCTAACGCGGCTAGTATCAGGTTCTTCGGGGTCAGGCGGCATTGTCTGATCAGCAATATTGTCCGTACTAATTAACGGCTCAAGTTCAGGATGAGCCTTAATGATTTTGTTTAACTGATCTTTTGCATTACGGAATCTTCCGCTTAAAGCAAGTTGCCCATCCCCCTCGCTTTCTGGAAACATAGCGTGAACACGCCGCCATTCTTCCTCTAATACGGAAGAGTGATAATTGGCTGCTGCAAGCAAATTACGCTTTTTAGGATCTAATGCGTCAAATGCAGCACTGGGATTTTCAGGGAGCGTTGGGTCATCGGGCGAACGAATACCCTGTTGCTCAAGACGCTGCTTTACTGCGTCAGGTATTTTCGCCATATCATCGTATTCAGCCGGTGGCTTTTCCGATTCAAAAGACCTCATAATCAAGGACTTGTGCCTAGCAAGTGCTTGCTGGTCGGAGGGTCTAAGTTCGCTGCCCTTCCTTTTGTCCCTGCTTCCGAGAGCGCGAATTGCCTCGTCTTTTTGAGAGTCGCCAAGACTTAACCACGCTTGACGGTAAACACCAGTGCCTTGGGACGGTTCTTTTTCGTGCGCTATTGCTGCACTTAAAAGGGCTTGCATCGCCTGATTTTGCTTAACCGGATCTGCTGTTTGTGTAATAGAGCGAGCAACAGCACCCGGTAAAGTTCTGTCAGTTGTAAATAACTCACGGTCTGGTATAGGGTCTAGTGGGCCTGAATCATTAGTTCCACCCCGCAGTTTTACCTTATCGGATTTAAGGTTCTTTGGTACGGTGAACTTGCCTTCTGGGTTGCTATAAGGCTCCGCTTTCGGGCCTTTACCCTTTAGCTCTCCTTTGACTGTTGGCTTAACAGTAGGAGTTTTTTTTCTTTTGGGAACGGCCATTACTGTTTTGGTGCTTTCCCTTTGCTGACAACCTTGGGCATCTTGACTTTCCCTTGCATTGTCTTGCGCACCAGACCCTCATCAAAATCGTCTTCTGTCGCTTCGGGAGCGTTAGACTTCCCTTTATTCTCTTCGGCTAGATCAACAAGCTTGGAGTTTTCGTCTTCCTCCACGCTTGGCTCGTCTACATCGTCATCGTCATCATCGTCTTCAGAATCTTCGTTTGGATCTGTTTGACCACGGAACAACTTCCTTGGCTCTTTATGTCCTTGAGTTTTACTCAAAGCTTCGCCAAGCATTCGGGTTACACAAGACGGTTTTAGGTCACTAAGACTGACTGCAAATTTATGAGCCATTTAAGCTATTCCTGTGTTATGAAGGGAGTAAACCACCAAGAATCATTTTAGTAATATTGGAATCACGATTCACCTGACCAATACGCCGCTGAGCATTACGAGACAAATCAGCTAGTATTTGCTGCATAACATCGCTTTCCTTCGTCAAATCAAACTGCTGCTGCTGCTGACTAGATCCGTACATTAAATCTCTTTTTCCAGCTTGTTGCTGTGCAAGTTCAGACTGTTGAGTCAGCGTTGCGTCTTGGTTTTGCTTGATTTGATCCAAATAGGTCTTATTCAGTGCGGCAGAACCCTGCACGCTAGCCTGATCGGATGCAACATTAGTGCGATATTGCAGTGCTTTGCTGTCGGCAGATAGCCCACGATTGGCCTGTGGGGCTTGAAACTGCCTTGCATTAGAAGCGTATGCTTGTTCTGCGGCAGCGTTGTTGCGGCTCTGCCTTAGCGTTCCATATGACGCTGTAGCGGGGGCGGCGTAGTTTGGGGAGAAGTTTTCCGTACTAAACATTCTGGCTGTTCCGTTATCGAGTTAGCCCTGACAATACGCCGCCCCTATTAGTGAACTGCCTAGCACCCGCCCCAATACCATAAGCGAGTCCTTGCGTTCCGACAGGGCCGGTCAACAATCCAGACCCAACCAGCAAATTGAACGCTGCTTGAGCTTGTCTAGACTTTGCGTCTTTCTGGGCTTCGCTTGTTTGCAAGTGGATGTCGGCAGTCTTCTGGGCTTGTTGCATTGCAATCTGCCGCTGAGTGGTCTGCTTTTCTAGGCCCAATCCCCCATAGCGAACCGCTTGAGCTTGCTGAGACTGTATGTCTGCGGAACGGGCTTGCTGTGCCTTTTCGGCGTATTCGTTCCGGTAGTCCTCCATCTCCTTGTTGGCGGCAGTAGATTGTCGCTGGGCTGCTGCTGCGGCAAAGGCGTTCCTAGACATTGCTGCCGAACCCCCGCCCTGTGCCACATAGGGAACCTGAGCCTTCATGGCCGGTCGCCCGTAGCCAATCCCAATAGGTGCTGTTGGGGCAATTTTGCTTTCAAACATACCGGCAAATCCCTTTAGGTCTGAAACATCATAGCTTTAACTTCTGCTGCGTTAAGCGTTCCATTAACCTTGACAGAGTTGACTAGGAACGTAAATTCTACCATGTTCTTGCCAGAAATCACTAACTCAATTCCTTTGTCTGTATTGGTAAAAGCATAAGAAAGCGGAAGGTTGGTTGTGTTTGTAACTAGAATAGGCACTGCATCAATTGCCTGACTTGATTTATTAAGCCGCAAAATCTCTCCACCTGTAATGCCAAACTTGAGCGACACCGTACTTTGGACGGCATTGGATGTGACAGTGTCCGTGCTTTGCAAATATGGCCCAGCGGCGACAGGGCTTGCCGAAAGCGGGCTATTTATAAGCTGGGGCTGACTGTCTCTATAAGGATGATCTACAGCAGCATCCGTAAATATGCGGCTAATTTGTGCTTTAGACGATTGATAAGCCTGTTCGTGTCGAAAGTCTAGATTAGTAAAATCATATCTTCTGGCATTTGAAGTAATAAGTCGCAGTGTTTTTTTGTTTGTGGCATCAGAATACGTTTCTGCCGATGCGGTCTGGACAGCATTTTTGTTATTTAATGCGTTAGCAATCTCAATAGCTGAAGGCGCGCTGATGCCTCCGCTTACCAAGGCGTTGAATACATTTGTGCTGCTAGGCTGAGTCATTTCCTGCAATTCCGTTAATTGTGAGTCCGTAAAGCTCAGGGGGATCAGCTAGTTGCGTATCTTCTGTAATTAATTCGCTTGGAATAATAAGCTCTATGGCAATGTGGGTATCTGCTCCAGACATATCGGCGGCAGTGCGTGACCCAAATATTGCCTTTGCTACGCCGGTTGCAGCACCCAGTGCGCTTCTGGTTATAGACATATTTAAAACTGCCTGAGCGCCATTAAGCTCATGTATGAAACCAGTGCCACGATTTCTAGCCATTTGGTTAATTCGGGCAGCTTCTGAGTTGTTGTAGTATTCCCGAAGGATTAAGGATTTAGATTCGCTTGTGGGTTGGTACAGAACCGTAACTGATCTGTCCATAAAGTTTGACCCAACTTTTGGCGTGTTGTCATCAGAAATTAGTTCTAATGCGCCAGTTTTATATTGGGAACCTACCGTAAAAAATTGGTTTGGTTGTCCTTCATCTGTGCAGTCTGCGTACCCACCGGCTACCGACCAGATTTTGCTAGCCATTACCGTTATCGTTTTGTCTGTTACCGCTGTAACGTACCAATTAGATGGTGCGCCAGATTGTTGGTTTTGGTCGTTTGGACTATGCCCTAAAGGCAAATTAGCAGTGTAATTATAGTCAACAAATTTTATTGGAACTTGTTGGCCCTTGGCAAACGTGTGGTTTGTATCAAATTCAATGACTGCTATCCCGTTCAAAGAACCAACACTGTCTGGAGTAAAGTTCCATATTCCAGTAATTGTATATTCAGAAGGTGGGTTTTGGCAGTAAGCTGTCGCTGCCGCCTGTGTTCCCGAAGAATTAGTTGGAGGCTCAATCAAAAGTGCCACTTGATTGTTAAATTCCTGACTAATAATCGTGTTAGAGTCCGGGGCTATGGCGACACTACCAGAACCTGCCCAACCCGCGATTGGTTCGGTTCTAAACTTCGTTGGTTCATAAGCCGCAAGCGGTACATACAATCCTGCGGAACCATTAAGAACCGGAGTGTTTAATGTAATTACGTTTCCAACTTTTGTCGTAATGTACGAACCCGCCACCACCCCGCTAAGTGGATCTAAATACTGACCCACTTGCAATTCAGTTGGGTCTTGCACTGTAATCTGGGAAGAGCTGTAATTTGTTATTCCCGTAAAGGCAATCCGTGTTGTGGTAGTTGCAAGCACAACCGCAATAATTGCAGGACTTGCCGTAGTTCCTAATGTTGTGCGGTATGTATCGTCCGTATATCGCTGTAGAACTACTGTATTGCCGGGAACAAGAAGATGCCCCACAGGCGACGTAAACACAAATTTGCCTGTGTCGTTTGTTAGCCATGATCCTTGGTTCCCCAGCACGTTTGTCAACACACCATAATCTGTTCCCCTGTCAGTCACAATTATGTCTGACACAACGCCATTTTTTAACAATGCTTGAAACTTTGCGCCGCTTCCTTGGAGGCTAACTGGCACTACTTTTGGCGGCGTAACGTACCCAGAGCCTCCATTCGTTAAACTGACAGACAAAATGCTTCTGTAACCAAGGTCATTTTGGCCAGACAACGAATAAATATTTCCATCTATTGCAGAATAAACATCATCGTGAATCTTTGTGCTTTCCGGCCTGTACGAAGATGATGCAGTTAGGGAGTTCGGGTATGTTTCTGTCCACCAAGTTTTAGTATTAATAGAGTAGCATAATGCTAAATTTGGCCCCGGTGCATTTGCATCGTCTACTACAACAAAAGCCCTTACAATAGCTGCCCTAGAGTCGATTTTTATAAAGAACAGTTCCGTTCTTTTCGACTCAATTAAGTTGTCAATCCAGTAAGATTCAACTGCGGCGCATATGTTTGTAACTGCTCCTGCTTGATTCATTGTGTACATACCGCGACGGTCAAGGCAGTAAATTTCATCGTCATAAATATCCCAACAACGCTGGTTGTATAACCCTCGATGGGCCAGCATTGAAATATTTGCGTCTACGGCGGGATCTGTGCTGTAGGCAACTTGATAAGTGTGGTTTTCTTGAGCAGCTAACAATACTGAGCCAAATGGCATTAGTGCCGTAAGGCTATCGGTTAGCTTTTGGTTGCTTTGAATAGTCAGCGCATTTGTTTCTGGGCAACTTTCAAATTCATCATATTCACTAAAAAATATGGTATTTGTGTCCAACCCACTGGTAGACACGGCATACCAAAGCCTATCGTTGTACGCAGCGCACACTCGCATATCCGTTCGCGGTTGGTCAAACCTATATGCGTTTAGCCCGCCGTTCGGCAAAACAACGGGCAAAGCTGCATAAAATCTACGGGAAGGCAGAAATAAACCTTCATCTGAAAGAGCATCAAAGTCTGTTGTGCCAGAAGCGTATCCGCGCAAAGCGTTTTGAGGCTGAAGTGCTGCTTGGGCCGCATTATAAGTGGTGACAACTCCCGCTACCGTAGTGGTATATCCAACAATATTAGCAACTGGAACTATTGTGGTGTTAGGCGTTGCTACAGCAAACATTTCTGAGCGATAAAACACTAAGCTTTGGTCGCCATTGGTTCGCCACAATTCGACTATCTGAGCGCGTTCGGGCGTAAGCACGTTTGAATCCCACGACCAAGTTAGGCGACCTGTTGCGCCTTCTTGAGCAGTAGGCCCAGCACCAACTGTTCCAATTGGGGAAAAGTTGCTGTATGTAATTGGCCAAGACATATCTCGTATTGTGGTAAGCCATCCACATTGCAGCATTTGGTCGATTCCGTCTGCGGTGGCTGGATTTGTAAGCGTTATGCTTGCGTTTGCACTTAAACCCAAAATATAGGTGTTATCCGGTATTGCTGTGCCACGAACGTGTTGACCAATTTGTAGCCCAATGGTTGATAACAAAGTTACTACAGCACTTCCCGATGTCAGTTGTCCTATTTGCGACACAACGGGCAAAATTCGCGTAAACACTACGCTTGTAGATGGAGCGGCGGCTGTAGGGGCCACTGAAATATAAATAACGTCAATTGAGGCACTAGCCGTTCCTGCCGTATAGCCATTCCCGCTGAAAGATAAATCAAACGTAAGAATCCCTCCAGTTGCGTTTACGGTATCAACTGTGGCAGCGGCAGCAACTGTATTAAGTGTGCCGTTTGTAAAGATGACTGAGTTTCCAACGGTATATCCAGTACCAAGAGTCGTAGCAGTTATTGACGCAATTGAAAAAGTACGAACTGCTGTCAGGGTTGCTGATGTATTCCCTGCAACTGCAACTGTTGGTACGGACGTATATCCCGAACCAAAAGTTAGAATAGTTACCGATATAATTATGCCAAGAGGAGCAACAATAGTTGCAGTTGCAGCTACTGCAAATCCACCTCCAGTAAAAACTACTGCCGCACCGTTCGTATAGCCAGATCCCCCAGCACCAACAGTTATTGATCCAATACCTCCTGTAGCTGTTAATGTTACTTGTAAAGTTGCCCCAATTCCTATTGCGGTAATAGTTGCCCCAATAGGAATATTTGCATTAATTACGCCCATTCCTACCGCCAACATTGTTGCTGGCGCAGAAACGGTAAATGATGAACTACCGGAAGTTAAAGCAACCGCAGCCTTTGTGAACGTGCTGTTCGATGGACGATTTGTAGTTGCTAGGCTTAATCCCACCAAATTCTTAATTACTGATACTGCTCGGGCGTGAAACCTAAAAAGCCCCCCGTCTAGCACATATCCAGTTTTAATGAGAGATGCGCCAACGTCATCCAGAATTGCATTCATTCTGGTTACAGCACCTGTATCAGAACAAGCGTAACAAGTTCCAACTACCGTATCTGTCCAATCTGCATAACGGTATGCACAGCTATACACGCCTTTGAAAGTAGGGCGCATAACTGCCATTAAAGACGGTTCCGTTTGCAGCGTAGAAACAGGAAATGATCCAACCGCTCCTGTAAATCCATGCCCTCCGTCAATAACTTTTACGTTTTTAATTACCCCGCCAACTATTTCTGCTGACAATTGCGCTCCGTATCCGCTTCCATTTGTTGAATTAATTACAAATGTCGGAGGCCCGCTGTAATTTGCACCTCCCAATGTTGTTGTTACGGATGCAATTCTGTCCGTGGCGTTGGTTGGCGTATATGCTGAAGTAGTGCCAGTAACTACAACATTTGCTCCACCCGATGCAAATGCCGTTGTTTTTTGTGCTAATGTAACAGTTGCATTGCCAATAGCACTTCCATAACCCGAGCCAATAGCGCCGACAGACAGAGTGGAAATTGCACCCGGAAGACTTATGGTGGCTGTTGTAGTTTCTGCAACTGATGCCGTAAAAGTAATGTCAAATGCGTTTACGCCCCACCCGCCCTCAATTTTGGCTGCGTATGGAATTGTTGCGTTAATTAACGGATTCCTGTCTGCTGTGCCAAATTGATCGTTGGCCGAACCAGCGGCAAATCGCATTAAAAATGTTGCATTCGCATTTATGCCAGACCCCGGATTTGTTACAACAAAGGAAGTTGAGTTCCAGCCGTTACCTGTTCCATTAGACGCAGAACTGGATGTCCAAAAATCTACTACTGGCCGAAATGCCTGAACAAGTCCTAGCCATCCGTTAGCAGTTATTTGCTGATACCATACGGCATTTCTTTGCTTAAAAAACTCAAATGGATCTGCGTATGTTCTGTCCCATGATGTTGGAGCATACGCCAAATAAACCCTTACTACGGGAAGCTGAAAATCTCGGCCAAGTGGACTAGCTACCCCTTCCGAAACTTGTTGCGGATAAAGCGTAACGTCTATGTATGCTTTAGTTGCCGATTCTTTAAAAACTTTGCATTCTTGCTGTTTCCAATTTTGTTGGGCGCGGTTGCTTTTAAGTCCTGTATGCATCCATACAGACACAAATTCGTAATTTGGAAACCAGTAATTAAGCGCCCTTCCAATGTAGCCGCTACCGGCAAAGGGCCACGACCCGAACAAGCCCCTTCGATAGCTGTCTCGTGTCCAGTTTCCCCAGCGATAAGTGGATTGGCTAGCTACTAAACCATAAAATACGTTGTTCCCCAAATTGACGTAACTATTTGCATTGTATAACGCGCTGCCGGGATTCAAGCTGCCCGATGTTGTTGGCACTGGAACGGCTGGCAATTGATAGCCGGTTTTTATTTCTACAAAAGCAATTCGCGCTAAGCCGCCGGTTCCCATTGCAGTGGCGTACAAAAATGGAAAAAACCCAAAGTATTCCAATTTTGATGAGTCGTATGTCAGAGTAACCGCATTGGTAAAACTCATTGCTGGATTAGCAGTTCCGGTTACTGCTGACGATATACCAATATTGAGTGAATCAGTTACAAATTCAACTATTGTGTTTGTGGCAATCCCTGTACCAGTAACTGCCATACCGGGAATAATCTGAAAATTTGCTGCGGCCAATAGAACATTTTTGCTTCCCACTGCTACTGTTGTTGCTACCGAAGCTGGGCCTACTTGCGTGACTATTGGTACACCGGAAGTTGATACAGAAGAAGCATAAGTATTGCCAGCAGTGAATCCTGCTGCTTCTGTTACTTGATTCGCTGCCGTATTCATTCCGTAATATTGCGCATTGGTTGCAAGAACTGCCGCCCCGACAAAACCTATCCCTCTGCTGCCTTTTTCAGCAACAGTTATTGTTGGGGTGCTTCTGTATAAAGTTCCACCGGATGTAACTTCTACGGATGAAATTACTCCACCGTCAAGAATTGCAACTGCGGTAGCGCCAGAACCGCCACCACCCGTAAATGAAAGTGTTGGGGGTTGCGTGTACCCACCACCACCAGAATAAACATCTACTCTTTCTACAAACATAGAATCCAAAGCCAACGTAAGTCCCGGCACGGCTAGGGGGCTTTCAATCCCTACATCAACTGAATTGGCTTCATTTGTTCTTAGCATTTGCGGTTTTAGGCCGTTGCCAAAAAACATATAAGTCCTTCCGTGCCTGTCTTCGGCAAAGGAAGGAATGCTAATAGAGCCGGGAAAAATTTGAAGCGATTGAGTTTGTCCAGCAACTGTTGTGATTGCAGCAGCTGCGCTTACTGTAATAGATGCATTTGTGGAAATACTTTGAATTATTGCATCATCTGGCAGGCCAACACCCAATACACGATCACCAATTGATAACTTGCTGGTATCTGTTGTTAAAATAATAGGGCTTGTATTTGCTAAAACTCCCTGAATTATATTTCCTTCATCGCGGTAAACTGTATTTGTAGTAGATGTAAGGCTTATTGGGTCTTGTTGTGTTCGTTGTATTCCGTAATAAAATTCATATGTAAAATTCGCGGCATTGCTGCTAAGTGACCTAACAAATGAATATGTAATAAGTTGGTCTGGCAGCGTAGAGCGTGTTTTGCGATACATCGCTAACACAGCATTTCCAGACTGAGAACCTAGTTTTTTAGCCAATCCACGCCGTGGAGTAAGCAAGCCGGGGCGTATGCTTTGGAGGTTGTTCTGCACAACTGCCGCTGTGGGTGGCAGCAAATACGCTGAAATTGTGTTGAAAAACCCAAGCCATTTAGTAGCTTTCATTAATTAGCCCATATCTGGAAACGATGGGGAGTACCAGCCAGCCGTTCTTGGTGTTGGGGCAATCATGGTAGTTGCTCGTCCACCAATGGGCGAAATAACGTCGTTTTCAAAAGCAAGCACAAGATCACGCTTGTACACTTCCATAACCGGAGCCGCCGCTTTCCCGGCTAGTCTTGCGTACCACATTTCGCAAGCACTCAAAATTGCCGTATACATCTGCGGGCTGCAATCAATTATGTCGCTAATTGCGTACTTTACGCCTATTAGTTGTTCTGGCAAAGATTCTGTAATTCGCATTTTTAGGGTGTTAATGCGTAAAGCAACTTCCCTTTGATATACATAGGGAGTAACTGAACCCACGCCATCTGCTTCATCAGTAGCAGATCCAAAACGAATTACACAGTTAATTTGATTAGGGGGAAACGAAGAACTTGCGCCAAATACAGTTAGACCCAATGGATCAGAAAAACTATAGATTTTATCTGTGGTGCTAGCGCTTGCTGTTGCGCTTAATGTCACCGATCCAAGCACGGGAGAACCAGAAACTATAGTGTTAGCAGTTATGCCCACTACAGATTGACCAGCAGTTACCCCCTCTCCATTAACTACAAAACCAATCTCAATTTGGCTAGTGTCTGTAATTCCAGAAAGTGTTGTAGTTGAATTAGCCGAACCCGTAATAACCAATACGTTTGATACTGAACCTTGCCTGCAAGTGGCTTCGTAGCCCATAAACTTGACGGGTTCAGGGATGTACCGATAGGTGTAGTAAACGCTGGTTCCTGACGTTGGAACCCCTACAAAACGAATCTGGTAATTATCCCCAAGATCCGACCGCATAATGGTGTAGTAGTAGGGTTCGCCAGCACCGCTGCTGTTCGTTTCCATCCTTTGCCAATCAGCCGGTGACAGGTAACAGTGGAGAGTCCCTACAGATTGCGTTACCAGTGCGTCAATATCCTTGACGTTGGCCGGAAGTTCGTAGAAAGTCTGTGCTGTCATTTCATATGCAGTGCCAAAATTTAGGATTATATCTGTTGCACTTGTTGCCAGTGCCGCTTGGCTTAAAGTCACTACGCGAGTGTTATTGTCTTTGTTTACCACTTTGGTATTCTGTGGGAAATAAGTTGTGTTTGTGCCATCTGCACCAACGCTAATCACTTGATTTACAAAGATTTGCGTCATATCTGTGCCATTGGGCAGCGTAACTGTGCTTAAAGCTGCGGTAACTGGCACTGCTGCCGGGGTGTAACCGATGTTATCGACTGCCGCTTGATTGACTTTAATAAATCCAGAAGCCGATAGAGATGTGCTTTCGACTCTTGGGAGTTGCGAAAACAACCCCGCACTCGAAAACGATAAGATCCTTTGTTCATAAATTCCTGCCGCACTAGCAACGGTAATGTATGGGTTTCCCTGAACCACATACGCCGTTGTCCTTGTGTCATTTAAGTTGAAATACCCTGTGCGAGTGTGCCAAAGCCATTGTCGTGTTTGCAGAACTTCCCTTACCCCATTAACTACAGCCATGCGCACAGCACGGTGTTCCCCGTCTTGTGCGCCGCCCCCTACAGAAGCCAGCATATATTCAATAATGTCTTGGGCAGTAAACACTATTAGCCTCGTTTGTGTCGTGGTGCGTACTTAGACACTACCAATTCGTTTAGTTCTTTAGCGTTGGCTTTGGGGTTATCGATTTTTTCTTTGGCAGAAAGCTCTTTGAGGAGCCTTTTGCTCAAGGGTTTGGACGTTGGCGGGGGCGTTTCTCTAGCTTCGTAATCTACAATACCGCTAACGTGAAGGTTTCGTTCTTTGGCTACTTTTAGTATGTCTGCGGAACTTTCGATCCATGCCTGTGGATCACCGGGGCCGCGCTTGTCTGCCAGCCCGCTCATGTAGTATCTGCCGCTAGTGCTGATGCCAGAATGTTTAGCGTCATCCAAAATTCGCCTAGCGTGTTTCTTTGGCATTTTGTCCAGCCACTGACCGTTAAGCCTGTCTTGCATAACAGCCCTATCTGTTCCCTTAACCCCCGGCGGCATCTGCAAGGCACACATTTCAGACCACTTGGAAGTTTGCCCTTCGGCAATCATCTTCAAAAAATGCGCCTTGACCTGTTCGCTTGCGGCAGCAATATCTGGGGGAAGGAAGCTTTCTAATACAATCATTGCTGCAACTCCGGGGGAATCTGTTCTAAGGGCGGGGCTTCCGATAGTACCGGAGGTGCGCTCTGCTCAGCAGAGGGAGAGCTACCTTGCGGCGCGTCCTCCGGTACATTCGGTGGCGGTGGAAGCATTTGAGGGGGAGGTGGTGGAGGAGGTGGCGGCAGCAAGTACGGCAATGGGTCAATATCTAGGCTATCAGCCCAATCAGAAATAAGAGCATTAAACGGCTGTACGATTCCTGCCATTGCTATTGGCTGGAGCACAGGGCCAAGCGTCTGAAGTGCCATTTGCATTTGTTCAACACGGGTAGACTTGTTGGGCTTTCTGGCAGATCCAGCTTCAATTCGGTATAAAAAGTCTCGGGTAAGCGAAATAATGTCTCTGGACATTACTTCCTTTTCCCATGCAATTGCGCCAATCGGCCCAAGAACTGGAGCTACGTCAGTTGGTTCAAGAAGCCATCTTGCCGCTAATGACTCACGCCGACTCAACAAGCTCATACAATCTTCCAGCTCGTTGGCCATATTATCAGGTCTAATACTAATGTTCTCTTGCTTAATCTGTGCTTCTGCTGCACTCCTATATTGGGCGCGGGTGATTCCATAAGCAAGTTCTGATAAACCAGTACGCTTATCAAACATATCTGACACAGCGGCGATAATGTCGTACATATCTTTGGTCACTTGGGGTAACTGAAAGACTGAAACAACATCACTCACAGAACGGCCAATCATTTCACTGATTTCAACAATCTTGAAACCGCCTTGCGATGGAGCCAAAAGTTGGTCTTTCAGATCTTGATCGGCAGCTTTAGAAACGCCGATCATTGTTTCGCAGCTTGTTGAAATTCGTGTAGCCAAGAAGCTCATTGCCCAATTCAAGAAGCGAAGTTCTGGAATAGCTGGGCGAATATGGCTGATGGGCCAAGCGTAATTAGGTTTAGTGTGGAACG
>Ga0209353_10000700_pt1 | contig 20105 bp, 23 predicted proteins | sample LauGreSpBDMM15SD_2_FD_187561 | JGI IMG/M metagenome (GOLD analysis project Ga0209353, IMG submission 187561) | Freshwater lake microbial communities from Lake Michigan, USA - Sp13.BD.MM15.SD (SPAdes) (version 2) | ecosystem: Environmental > Aquatic > Freshwater > Lake | place: Lake Michigan...
TCCAATGACCGATGTGCTCCTGGCGCAAATTAAAATGTGCCGAGAAGGTCTTAATCTACAAGATAATTATAGCGAGGTGTATTTCCCTAGCCCCGACTTTAATCCGACGATTGAAGATCAGGCGATTGCTAGGTGCTGGCGTATCGGCCAAACGAAGGAAGTGAATGTATTTCGGTATATTATGGAACCGACGGACGAAAAGAAAACGGAGCACACCGAAGGACAAGCGCAGCAGCCAGAGCACACCGAAGGAGAGCAAGCGCCACTACAGCTTCCAGAAATCTATTCGATGGATACCTATTCCGCTTCAACCCAAGAATATAAACGAGAGATTATTGAAAGAATGTATAGATATGCTTGCTAATACCTATACTTGTTGATACCTATACTTGTTGATACCTATACTTGTTGATACCTATACTTGTTGATACCTATACTTGTTGATACCTATACTTGTTGATACCTATACTTGCTAATACATATACTTGTTGATACCTATACTTGCTAATACATATACTTGTTGATATACCTTATCGCATATTATTCCCAAACCCCATAATCTTTTCAAACACATCGCCTACAGAGACTTCCGGCTCAATATATTTCACCGGCAATAAAGCCTTAATCTGTTCAGTACAGCAACAGCATCGCCCAAATAAATCATATACATAAAAACGAATCCAATAATCCGCCCGGAGAGATGCGTTCAATATCTCTTGTTGAAACATTTTATCAATCATGGAAAAAGCTGTATTCAAAAACAGAATCACATTGATAATATTTTTTTTCTGTTGAAATAAATCGTTCGCCCGTTTCTTATATTTCCTATCACCTACATGTTGTCGCTGATAAGAAGTAATATACCGTAATTCATTCTTCACATGTTTCAAATCGGTAATCATTTTTGCCCGATAATCGTCAATCTTTTTAATCACGGAGAAGACATTCGTATTATAGAGTAAAGGATAAGTATACCGAATCTTCTGGGGAATAATAAATTGATTTGTCTCTTTAATATCGGCGATATCAGCTTCAATACGCCCCATATTCTCTCGCATATTATGAATCAATTCATTTTCGGCTTCTAACCGTTCCTGATAAATGTCCGTCATAATCGCATTTTCCGCCTTATCCTTTTCCGTGACATTTATTTCACCTGGATAAGCTAAGCAAACTTTTTTTTTAAGTTTTTCACAATGCCGCTCCATCGTCTCTGTATTCAAAATCGGATTACTAAAAAGCAGCACTTGTCCCGATTGAAACTCGATAAAGGATTGTAACTTATCGTATTGATAAGCGGATATGCGATGTGCCTCCGCAGCCGCATCTAGTTTAGAATAATTAATAATGGCTAGGAGAAACGTGACCAATGCCGATAAGCCGGCTAAAATATATGGATTTGCACTCAAAGGCGCTTGTATGACTGTAATAAAACCCGATATAAAGAGTGCTGGAAACATGAGCCAATTTAATATTGTGACTAAATAAGCTCGTGTTTCCATATATATCGTCTTTTGTCCTTTGATATAACTGGCGAGGATATCGAGCGCAGAAGAATAACGATGGACAATATCCTGCTCATAGGCTTTATTAATCTGATTTCGCACAGCATTATAGGATAACTTATTGTAATGTATACCGCCACCTGCTCCGCCTGCACCTGCTCCGCCTGCACCTGCTCCGCCTGCACCTGCTCCGCCTGCACCTGCTCCGCTTGTAACAACATCAACAAGTCCTGTCCCATCCCATTCCATTTCATCTCTACTATCGCTTGGCTGCGTTTCAATATCTGAATCACTAGGTTCGCTGCCGTATACATTGTCACCTGCGTATACAACGTCACCTGCGTATACAACGTCACCTGCGTATACAACGTCACCTGCGTATACATTGTCACCTAATCCTTGTTCATCAATATCAATAATAACATTATCTTTAGCGGCTGTATTCATTATATTATTAATATATATAATGCCTGGAAAGACACGTAAGCATAAGCATAAGCACAAGAGTAACAAGCATAAGAGTAACAAGCATATGCATATAAGTAGCAAAGGCTGGCATGACATGGCACCTAGTACTAAAGAGCGCAAAACTATGAAGAAAGAATGCGGTACAAAATGTTTTTTAGGTCCTATTAGTGAAAATTGTTTTCCGATTTGCACTAAAAATACTTGTGAAGTAAACGAAAAAGGCGTCTATGCAGCTTATGTCAGAGCCCGTGAATATGGCTCACCAAAAATGAAACGAAAATCGCATACCAAACATAAAGTTTATGGGCATAATCATAGTAAAAAATTATACCGAAGAATTGCTGATAAAGCGAAAAAACTTCTTAAAACAACCTTTCATAAAGGTTGAGCCAAACTTTTTGCGATACTTTTCCCAAAAGTATTTTTGCGATACTTTTCCCAAAAGTATTCCTTAAAAAACAGTTTAAATCGTTTTTGCATTATAATACAATATTATGCAAAAAAATAGCCTAGTGCAAAAAAATAGCCTAGTGCAAAAAAATAGCCTAGTGCAAAAAAATAGCCCAATACAAAACCACACCACCGAAATCATGGGCGGCTTAGGTAATCAACTCTTCCAAATCTTTAATCTTCTGGCCTATAGTTTTCGCCATAAATCCCGGTTTCATTTTACTCCGGAGCCAATCAAACACGGCCAAAGAAAAACCACCTATTGGTCAACGCCTCTATTGAAAGCTTTAAACCATTTTGTCAAACAACCGACAACAACAGAACCACTCTCATGTGTAATGTATTATGAACGCAATTTCCATTATGAAGCTATACCAGATCTAAAACAGTCGCTAAAATTATTCGGATATTTTCAATCATATAAATATTTCCAGGATCAACAAGAATTAATCTATAGATTCATCAAACTTCAAGAAACCCAAACCGAAATAAGAGAGAAGACCAAAGAAAAATACAATTACGAAAATACAGTAGCTCTACATTTCCGGGTCGGAGATTACAAACATCTGACTAATTATCACCCGCTCATGAGTTTGGAATATTATACAGCAGCCTTGACAAGAATGGGGGCTAGCCCCCATAATGTTCTATACTTCTGCGAAGAAGCCGATCAAGCTTACGTCCAAGAAAACTTCCTCGAACCGCTTCAACAAAATCCTCTGTTTGAAAATAAATTCACGTTTCAATGTATTGATCACAATCTCTCTGATTGGGAACAATTAATTGTCATGTCATTATGTCGACATCATATTATTGCGAATAGCACGTTTAGTTGGTGGGGGGCCTATTTAGGGGGTAATCCCCCTACGACCCCCACAGCCGAGACAGATAACCAAACCCCTACAAAGTACGGTCAACACTTTCCCGAGACGGGGGTCTGGGCTTGCGGAGCGGGCGGGGTTTCCCCCCATGTGTATTACCCCGCCACCTGGTTCGGATCAGCAATGGGAAATAAAAATATATCGGACCTGTTCCCTGAACATTGGCACCGAATAAGTATTTAAAAACATATTTTAATAAAGAAGTAACATAATGAAAAAGGTCCTAATTATAAATTCTTTCTTACATGAAAAAAATAAACAAGGTCTAATCAAAATGTTAGGTCATCTTCAAATAGAATATAAATTTGGTTCTGTTACTGACATACCGAATTATGATATTATTTATAGTCCTTCACAACCCCTTGATGCATCACTCTACCCAACTAAAAAATTCATCTTTGGGCCCCATTTTAGTGTGTTCCCTAATCATCAACAATTACAAACATTACATAATGACAAATATAATAATAGCATTTATATCCAACCGAGTGAATGGGCAGCACAAACTTGGATAAATATGGGTGTTGAACATTTTATTCCGTTAAAAAGATTTCCATTTCCAGTCAACACGGATAGATTCAAACCACTTGCTGCCAAAGAAACAGAAGCAAGCACAATCGAAGAAAAAACAAACATCCTAATTTATTATAAACATCGTATTCCTAGTGAATTAAATTTATTAAAAGAATTTATAGCACAGAAAAATATAAGTAATTATAAAGTGTTTAATTATAAACAACGTTATAATGAAGAAGATTACTTGACGTATTTAAAACAATGCAAATATGGAATTATCTTAGATGCACATGAAAGCCAAGGATTTGCTATCGAAGAAGCCCTATCATGCGATGTACCACTTTTAGTATGGAGTGCTCAAACAATGAATCAAGAATTAAATAGTAATTATCAAGCAATTCCATGCACTTCTATACCCTATTGGAACCAACAATGTGGGGAATATTTTCACCATCACCATGAATTAGAGAAGACATTTGAAACATTTCAAACTAAATTAGAAGCGAAAGAATACTCACCGAGAGAATATATCTTATCAAATCTCTCTGTTGAAAAATGCGCTGAGAGATTAATGGAATTAATAAACAATTTATAAAATATATTAAAAAATACACAACATAATAATTATAATAATAATGTACAATAATTATGTTAAATTTTTAAAATCAATAGATCAAAATAGTGTTTTAAATAATATTCCATTTAAAAGTAATCATAATTATTGTTCAATATTAGAGCATGTTTCATATGATTTTGGATTGCAATATTTAAATTTAATAAAATTTGAATTTACAAATATTAAATATGAGAATATTAGTGAATTTATAAATTTGAACGACAAATATGGAAGTCCAAAAACGTTTAATTATTCTTTTATGAATAACAATATTGATTGTAGTCCAACATCATTGCGTTATATTTATCACTCGTTAATTATTTTGAAGCATTACAAAAATACATCCTGCGAAAATATGGTAGAAGTCGGGTGTGGATATGGTGGTCTTTGTTTGGCCATTAATTATTTTTCAAAACTATTAGATATAAAAATAAACGATTATAATCTTATAGATTTGCCTGAACCTTGTAATTTAATTAGTAGTTATTTAAAATTACATGAAAATAATATTCACGTAAATATAAAAATACATTCATCAAAAACATATGGTGAAAATGTTAATAGTAATAATCTATTTTTTATATCAAACTATTGCTATACTGAAATAGATAAAGAACATAATTTTATGTATTCAACAAAATTATTACCAAAAACAACTAATGGTTTTATTACGTGGCAGAATGGCGGTAATAAAGGGATTTATCCGATTGAAAAATTCACTGATATAACAGGTAAACCAAAAATAAATATTGTGGAAGAAAGACCACAAACGGATGCAGGTTATGGTATATATAAAAATTATTTTGTATATTTTTAAAAATTAGTTATTTATATGTTTTAAATAATTAATATAAAAAATAACCGATATATAAAAGTATATAAATAATGAAAACTATTTTAATAACAGGTGGTTGTGGTTTTATAGGGCATCATTTTGTAGAACATATTATAGTAAACACCGATTGGAATATAATTATTATAGATAAACTGAATTATGCCAGTATGGGATTTGAAAGATTAAAAGAACAAATATTCAATGATTGTATAAAAAGGGAGAGATTAAAAGTATTAACATGGGATTTAACGAATGATATATCAATCGGTTTATGTAAAGAATTAAAAAATGTTCAGATTATTGTTCATATGGCTGCGGAAACACATGTAGACAATAGTATAGAAACACCTGTTCCATTTATTCATAATAATATTATGTCAACCGTCAATATATTAGAATATGCAAGAAAATTAAAAAACTTGGAAACATTTTTCTATTTTAGTACAGACGAGGTTTATGGTCCAGCCTTAGGTGATAAAATGTTCAAAGAAGATGAACGTCATAACCCAACAAACCCATATTCAGCATCTAAATCCGGAGCAGAACAAATATGTATTGCATATCACAACACATATAGATTACCAATTATACGTGTAAATGTAATGAATGCTTTTGGAGAAAAACAACATATAGAAAAATTTATACCAAAAGTGATAAAGAAAATATTAAATAATGAAACCGTTTATATTCATAGTTATCCGGATAAAACAGTGTCAGGAACTAGATACTATATTCATGCAAGAAATATAGCAGCAGGAGTATTGTTTTTATTAGATAAAGGTGCAATTGGTGAAAGTTATAATTTGACCGGAGAGAAGGAAATATCAAATTTGGATATGGCCAAATATATTGCTGAAATAATGAATAAAGAATTAAAATATGAAATGGTTGATTTTCATAGTTCACGTCCAGGTCATGATTTAAGATATGGTTTGGATGGTAGTAAAATGTTTAATATGGGATGGGCTTTACCCATTAACTTTGAAGATAGTCTTAATAAAACTATTATGTGGACTTTAAATAATCCAGAATGGTTAGAAGAAATATAATATATTTAAACCAACTGTATTTCATTTTGAGCTCTATAATCAATTCTTAAAAATCCAAGGCTATCCAGCCATTCATAATCTATTTTGTTTTCATTTATAAAGTTAAATAGATTTTGTTCAGACCCAACACTATTTTGTAAATTATAATTAATTCTTTTTTTTGAATATTCTACATAATTAATCATTAACTGACTAGATAGAGAAAAAAACATATCATTATATAAATTTGGTGTTGGTTCAGAATAATTAAATGTAAAATTATTTCTAATATGTAAAAACGTAGGATTAGAAATGAGAGCTGTTTTATTCATCATATTCACTTTTTCAAAAACATAAGGATTTGTAACAAATTTACGAAGTGTAAAATAAACAATTTTATCATATTTTGTAAAATCAATATTATCATGAACATATACAAGTTCATCTAATTCACCCATTCCTATATTTTTACTTCCAATATTTCGATTGAGAATCATAAATTTAACCTTTTTCAGTTCATTTTTAAATTCATTTGATTGTAAATCGTTTATAGTTTGAATAGAATTATCGCAAACAACTATTTCAAAATTTGTTGGAATTACGCGCAACAGCTGTTTTAAACAAAAATAATATTCATTCTCTCTTACCAAATGACTATAATTAGGTATATGAAAAGATGCAGATGCAAATAGTAAGTGTTTCATTATTAGTAAATATTATAATGAAACATTTAAATATATTAAAGGATAATAACATAATATTAATATTAAATGGATAAATTATTTTCAAATTCATATAATGAAAATTCCAGTAAACATACAGATTATTTTCCTATTTATGATGAAATTTTTTCAAATAATAATATTAACAGATTTGAAAAATATAATATATTAGAAATTGGTGTCGATAATGGTTCGGGTGTTCGTGCTTTAAAAAATCATTTTCCAAATTCAATCATATATGGTTTAGATATATTAGATAAGTGTGCACAGCATGAAGAGGAAAATATAAAAATTATAATAGGTTCGCAAGTAGACAAAAATGTATTAGAAAATTTGAAGAAAATAAATTTTGACATAATAATTGATGATGGAAGTCATCAAAATAACCATGTATTCCATACATATACAGAATTATTTCCATCTTTAAGTAATTCAAAAGTTGGGTTATATATTGTAGAGGATACGCATACATCTTATTGGCCTTATTATGGAGGTTCATATAAGAACCCTAGTTCAACTATTGAACAATTCAAAAATATTATCGATCAACAACATGCTTGGTGTATTCGTGATCCAATCGATTGTCATAGACCACCTTATAAAGGGATAAATGTTAATAAAACATATAATGAAGAATGGGTTAAATTTATTCAATATTATGAAAATATTATAGTAATAAAAAAGAGAAAAGAAAAAGCACGTTGTTCAAAACCAATATAATTAATAATTTATATAATTTAAACATATCATATAAATTATATAAAATAACATGGAAATAAGAAGTGAAACAATACCTGTTTTATCGCCAAAAGGCGATGATAATGATATAGCTCATATAGCAGAAGTTATTAAAAGTGGCTGGTGGATTAATGGGCCAAAAGTGAAAGAGTTTGAGGATCGTTTTGCAAAATTAGTTGGCGCAAAATATGCAATAGCCGTGACAAGTAATACGCATGGTCTTGATTTAATTCTTAAAGCATATGATATATCCAATAGTGAAGTTATAAGCCCGACAATATCTTTTGCTACAACATGCGCGGTTCCTTCGTGGAATAATTGTAAAAATGTGTTAGCAGATGTAGATCCCATCAATATGAATATAGACCCAATAGATGTAAAGAGAAAATTAACTGAAAAAACAAAAGCCATTATATGCGTAAACTTGGCAGGTATATTAGCACCGGTTGATGAAATAAGAAAAATATATGATGGACTAATTATAGAGGACTGTGCTCATGCATGTTATACACCTATGGCCGGATCACGCGCAGATATTGCGGTTTGGTCATTCCAAGCAGTAAAAACCATGCCGACAGGCGATGGAGGAATGATTACAACAAATGACGAAGAAATTATGAAACGGATTCGAAAGTTATATTGGTTTGGCATAGAATCTACATATGACCGAGTAACACAAAAAAAAGATTCTCCTGGTAGTAACTCAGTGTATAAATGGCAATATGACATTGACATATTAGGGTATAAGTATTATATGATAGATTTAACTGCTGCGCTTGGTTTATCCCAAATGGATAAACTAGAGGAAAATTTAAAAAGACGACAATTTATACAAACGAGGTATAATGAAGCCTTTTCACTTCTACCAGAAATACAAACACCACCTTTTTCGTATACTGTTCAACATTATGTAATTAAAATATGTCCTACTAAAAGAAATAGTTTAATCGATTATTTAAAGGATAAAAATATTCATACATCAGTACATTATCGCCCTTTACATCTTTATACACAGTTCAAAGACGATGAATCCAAGTTTCCTGTAGCTAATAAAGAATGGTTAAAAATGATTACTTTACCAGTTCATTTAAATATGTCAGACGACGATATTGATTATATTATATATTGGGTTAAAGAGTTTTTTAATAATTAAAATAAATTTTAATTTAAATATATGATAAATATTTGTATAATATATGTTTAAATTAAAAAAATATGATAATTATATTCCAATAGGGTACAATTGTTTTACAAGTATGCTACTTGTAAATTTAGGACTTAGAAAATCTGCATATCCATTAGATTGGGTTATAAGTAACCCAATATTTGTTTTACAATATTTTAAAACAAAATTTGAAAATTATTTTTTACCATCTCCATCAAGTGAGACAAATTATATGAATCAACGATTTGATTGGTTTAAAACAAATCGTTATTCTAATAAAGAATCAGATATACAATATAATGAAAAAGAAATGTTAAATAATGTGTCACTTTATGAAGAGAACAAATTATTATTTGATAGACGAATAAATCGATTATTAGAATTATTAGAAACAACAAAGGACGAGTCGGTATTATTTGTTTATACTGGAGAATATCGCGTCAGTAGTGCAAAAAATGAAAGTTTTCATAAAAACATGGTTGAAAATGAAGACATGCATTTGAAAAAATTATTTGAATTGAATGAATATATAAAAATAACATATCCATTATTAAAATTCGATATATTAATTATTTATGTAAATAAAAATAATAAAAATGAATTACTTTTTGAAGGAGACAATATTATAAAAGTTAATATAAACATAGAAGAAAATATTGATGAGATAAATAGAAAAAATATAACTGAAATATTAAGACCATTGTTTTTATAATATATATTTAATTTTTGTTACAATACAATTAATATCTTCTTCACTTAGCCACCATCCTACAGGTAAACATACTAATTCTTTTTCTAATAAATCTAAGTTAGGTAATGATTCTTTAAAATCCTTTACACAACTATTAATATCGTTGCGATTATGAACTTGACTTGTCATTATACCCGCCTCTTTCATTTTTTCAATAAATTCTTGTTTTTTTCCATCCAAAATTCGAATGGAATAAAGCCAATATGCTGAATTACATTTGGGATTAAATTTCATTAATTTTATTCCTTCAATATTTTTCAATTGTTCGTCAAAATATGCAGCATTCGCGCGATTTTTATCGAGTAGTCCAGAGATATGCGGTAAATTATACAAACCAATAGTGGCATTGATATCATTCATATGAAACTTATACCCATATTCCGCAATATCATTTTCTAATCGTAAATCTTTACCTTTATAATTTCGCTTATCACGATCAATGCCATACCAGCGCAATAATTTACATCGATCATACAAGTATTCATTAGGTAATGTAATAAAGCCACCATCACCTGTTGTCAAATGTTTAATAGCTTGCAAACTAAAAACACAAATATTTCCTTCACTACCTTTTCCACCAATTTTTCCGCCATTATATTCTGCACCAAACGCATGCGCACAATCTTCAACAATCATTGGCTTGAACCCAAACTGTTGCATACTATATTCTTGTAATTCTCTCAAGCCATCTAAATCAACTGGATACCCTCCCCAATGAACTAGATAAATGACTTTGGTGTTTTTATTTAACTTGCTTTTCAAGTCTAATAAATCAATATTAGCAGTTTCTAAATCTATATCTAACCATCGAATATTGACATTGTTTGCCAATATAGAAGCAGTTGTAGCAAAACATGTTAAAGCTGGTGTAAGAACTATATCATTACCTTCGTCAAACCCCTGCCAATTGAAACGTTCATCCTTATTTTTTAATAGACGCAGTGCCAATGTTAACCCAGCAGTTGCAGAATTAAGTGTTAAAATATATGGATTTACAATAAAGTTTTTTAAACTAGATTCAAATAATTCTACTTGAGGCCCTTGAGTAATTTGCCCTGACATTAATACTTCATTCACCGGTTTTAAAACATCCTCACTCATAAAGACTTTAAATAAAGGTATCATAATTATACAAAATAAGTATAATTATTTAAATAATTATACTTATAAACCTTATAATATGAATTCATCATATATTAAAAAAGACATTGATTACGGTGAATTAATTCAAGCAATTACATTTAGTGTTAAACCCTTAACAATTGTTGAGATTGGCATTTTAAATGGATATTCTTTAAATAATTTTATAAATTCTTCAAGTGAAACAACAATTATAAAAGCCTATGATATATTTGATAAATTTAATGGAAATCATGCCAATGAATCTGAATTAAAAGATAAATTTAAATCTTATAAAAATGTATTAATCGAATATGGTGATTTTTATAAATTACACGATTCGATGAATGATAAAGTAGATATTATACATATTGATATTGCAAATACAGGAGATATATTTGAATATGCTATTCATAATTATTTACCAAAATTGTCATCAAACGGTATACTTATATTGGAAGGTGGTTCGGTAGAAAGAGACAATGTATATTGGATGCATAAATATAATAAAAAATCAATAAAAGATGTCATAACTTCTCATGAAAAAATATTAGATATAAAAACATTTGGTTGTATGCCATCAATAACATTGATAAAAAACTCACATTCGTTTATTCAGCCAACTAGGTAAGTCGAAATCTATATTATATTTTGTGTAAATTTTACTTATTTTATTTAAATAATTTGTAATTTTTTCTTTTGTTCTAGTATGTTTTAAACCAACTCCACCGCCCCATCCCCATCTTAAGTGCACAAAATTACCATTAAACCATAAATCGTAGAAATGACCGTCAATTTGTTTAATTGTTGCGCTTTCTTTTTCAAATGCTTCGTTATGAAATCCGTTAAAAGTTCCTATTTCCTTTATAATATAATTATTTTTTTTCCAAAAAAGACTTATATTTGCCCCCATATCTTTACCTGCTCCATCAAATCCAAAGTCTAATTCTTTAAAATTATAAACTGTTTTTAAATTAATAAAAAAAACAGATGGCTGTGGACAAATATCATTATGATAATGTATCAATGGACAAGCAAAGTCTATGTTATGTAATTCTATATTGAAATCAGTCGGTTTAACCAAAAATAAATCTGCATCATATAAACATAAAAAATCGTAATTATTATATCCTGGATAAATAGTATCTATATTTCTTATAAACCAATTACATAATTCAGCATGTCTTAAACTTCCATGATTTGGTCTATTTTTAATATGTATACTTTGAGGTATTTTTATATGGAATAAATTATTTTTAATACTTTCTTCATATATTTCTTTATAACAATTAGTTTCTTCACTTAACATAGAAATTAAATTTAAATAATCTTCTTCACCATTATCAATATCAAATGCATCATTTAATACCAAAAATGTATATTCACAGTTCAAAATATTCTTTTTTAATTGATCAATTATAGTTTTCATAAAATGAGTGTTATTAATAAATGGGCACATAAACAATAATTTCATATTATATATCTTACATAATATGATTTATTTATATAATATATAATAATTAAATATTATATATAAAATAATATATATAATAAAATGAATCCATTATTAATCGATATTAATTCATATGAAGATTCACGTGGTATATTTTTCGAATCTTATAAAGATTTATTATTAAATGCACAGAATATACTATTTGACGTCAAACAAGAAAATACATGCATTTCTAATAAAAATGTGATTCGCGGATTTCATTATCAAGAGGGGGAATACAGTCAGGCAAAATTGCTTATGGTTTTAAATGGAAGAATAAAAGATGTTATTGTTGATACAAGGGCAGGAGAAACATATGGAAAAGTTTGGGAATTTGATTTATGTTCTACCAGAAAAAAACTATTATATATCCCAAAAGGATTTGCGCACGGATATGCTGTATATAAAGATAATACAATAGTCAGTTATAAAACAGATAATTATTACAACAAAGATAGTGAAAAAGGATTCAATCCTCTTAGTCCGACGCTTAATATCGTCTGGAAAATAAAAGAACCTATCATTTCAGACAAAGACAATAATCTAATTAATTTTTTCTAAAAAATTTTATATAAAATATTTTTTATTTATATAAAATTAAATTTCCCAAATGACAAAACTTTCTCTCCACCAAAAATAAAAATCCTTCATATTTTTACTATATTTCAAAAATGCGTTTGTTAGTGCCAAATTTTCTTTTAAATTATGTTTTTTCATTAAATTAATATAGTCAACACGTTTTAACGGATTTAAATGTTGATGTAATGGATCACAATGAGGTTCCAAATCACCTCCATGTGATGACCATGTAAATATAATATATTTATTTGAAAGTTTTTTGGCATTCTCAATTAAAATATCTGCATATAAAGGATCAATATGTTCACCTACTTCCGAGCAGTTTACAATATCGTATTTTTCAATATTATCAGGCAACGGATCTCTTATATCATAAATTTCTATATTATCTCTAATCGATGATTCACAATGTTCACTTGTCTTATGATAATCAAAATATTCATAACCCTTAACAATGCACTCTGGATTTTGTTGTTTTAAAAAAAATAATATATGTCCCGTAGCACAACCAATATCGCAAAAAGATTTGATATTGTTATTAAATGTTGATTTTAAACATTGGTAATAATCAAAATAAGGCTTTTTATCTGTTCGCACTTCACCATCACTAGGATACCTATCATTAATATCTATTTTATTCATTATATAAATTATATAAATTATATAAAAATTCTATTTAAGTTAGTAATAATCACTATATAATTGTATCCAGTGTGTCATGTTATATTTATTACATAAATCAATAAATTGTTTTTTATTTAATAAATTATTAATATCAAATTTAACAAACATATCCCAGCCTCCAATTATTAAATTAGATTTATTAATTAAATTTTTATTTAAAAGCTCAATAACATATTCATTTTTAAGTCCCAAAACGCAAGTTCCAGTCCATTTACTTGATAATGCACTATGACAACAATAACACATTATACATTTTTTATAGTTTAAATCTTTTGAAGAAGCAATGTTATACCAAAAAATATCGTTATTTGCAATTTGGCTATTATAAAGTTCAAATGTCCATGGTGTTGAAACATTTGATAACATTAAACATAGATATTTTCTATTCCATATTCCCGGTTGCAATACTAATTGATAGTTAACATGTTTTTTTCTTTCATATATAAAATAATCATCTGTTTCTATAATAGTACGTTTAAATTCATTTCTCTCGGTGCTAGCTTCTGGTGATTGATCCACTACACAAAACCCAACATTTTGATTATGTGACATATAATCAATGACATAATCATACGATTTTTTATTAATATAGTCAATTGGAAAAAAATCATCTAATGCAAAAAAAACTAATTCATCATTAATATTTTTAAAAAAATTAAACAAATATATCGACCACTGATTAATATTTTGTGGTTCAGCAGATAATGATATAAACTCTACATTTTCCCAATCAGTTAAATCAGGTTTTTTGAAACCTAGAATTATAAAATGTGGTATCATTGTATTTATAAATTTTTTATATAAATATATGGTAGCCTGTAAAATATGCGAAGTTTTATCGCATGTTGAGAGATAAATAGTAATAAAATTCATATATGTTATAATAAGCAATATTTTTGTAACATATATACTAAATCATTTCGTAAATTTCATCTACTGAATATTTTTCAACATCGTTAGATGAATATCCATCCATTAACAGAAACTCATGTAAATTTTCACCAGGTTGAATACCAATTTCTTTTACAATAAGTTCTTTATCAACCGGTAAATATTTTTTAGTCATTGCAAATAATAAATCTCCTAAAATCATTGATTTCATAATAGGTAAATAAGGCTCACAAGAATTAGATTTTTCTAAACAGTCAAATATAAGTTTAATTGCTTCATCAATTGTCCAATAAAACCGTGTAATATTTTTATCAGTAATAATTATTTCCTCCCCTTTTAATAATTTATCTCTCCAAATTGGCAAGACAGAACCGGTTGAATATAATACATTACCATATCTGACTAACCTATATTTAACATTTTTATTAATTAACTCGTATTGTTTAAAAAGCGATTCCATTAAGAATTTTGTTGCACCATATGTTCCTGTAACTTTTGCAACCTTATCCGTACTAATTCCAATTATATATTCGATTGTAGGATTATTTAATGTTTGTTTCAAAATATTCATTGTTCCTATTACATTTGTATTTATACATTCTAAAGCATATGTTTCAGCTAACCTAACATGTTTAAATGCAGCCAGATGAAATATACAATGAACTCCTTTACATGCTTGAACAGCAGTTAATTCGTTTGATATATCACCTGGTATAATTTCAACTTCATTAAATTTATTTTGTATCATTAATAAATTTGATTCATTTCTGGCAACAATTCTTACTTTATAATTTAAATCTATTAGTTTTTCAATTAATTTTTTACCTAAAAAACCAGAACCTCCAGTTATTAAAGCAATTTTTTTCATTATAATGAATAATATTATTAATAATTTATTTTTTAAATCCATTTTAATTTAACATCTTTATTAATATCATAATTCAATAAATCTAATGAGCCATAATTGTAATTCTTTAATCGATAATTAATCCAACTTGCAGCATATGGTCTGTCAGGATCAATTAGCCCCGCCAATCCATCTATACCTGCTCCTACATCTAAATAAATAGCATTTTTAATATTTGGTAAATGATGTATTAAACCGGATTTCACATGACCAACCCCATATAGATATATAAATGTATCTTTATCAGCTTTTTCCAACTGGTCTTTAACCATATTTACAGTTCTAGGCAAATCATCGCAAGCAAATCGTTGAGGTATTTTAATATAGTCATTAAAATTTTCTAACCCCAAGTATTCTTGATATTCTTTGTACTTCATTAATTCTCTAATAATATCTAATTTATCACCGGCGCCAATGATACCAATTCTTCCTTTGAATGTTTTTAAAAACCATTTATTCATTATCAATCCATACAAAAATTCGGTTGCAATAGTTTTTTGGCCAGGATATAATTCATTCAGTTTTTCTGGCATACCGTGTTCCAAATATTCAACACAATGATAATCTGCTTTCAACCATCCTTCTTTAAATGGTAAAATATCGAACATATTATAAGGAATAGATAAAGCTCGTTTTCCAGGAGTTGCACTACCGATCGCTAATTTCTTTAAAAAAAAATAATCCCCATCGCCAAAATGCACAAATGATGCCCCTTTTTTATCTCTCTCTAATTTTAAAAGTAAATCTTTGAAATATTGTAAATCTATTTGAAAAGATGGATATGACGGTAGATCTGCATTATGTTGTATGTGCTTGATATCTGTTGCTCCTTCAATATTATAAATATTTGTCATACTTATAATATTTATATTCAAATGTTTAAATTAATAAACCAATTATATGTTTGTTTTAATCCTTCATATATATTAGTTATTGGTTGATAATTCAATTCTCTTTTTGCCTTTTCAATACTTGCGTATGTAACTGGTACATCTCCATCTGGAATTTTTGTTTCCTGAAGAATTGCTTTTTTTCCAACAACATCTTCGCATGTTTGAATAAGTTTTATTAATGTTATTGGTGAATTATTTCCTATATTATATATTCGATGTTCCTTTTCATTTAAAGAAATTTTTATGCAACTATAAATACCTTCAATAATATCACCTACATAGGTATAATCACGCTGCATAGTTCCATCTCCAAACATTTTAATAATTTTATTTTCATGTATATTTTTCAAAAAATTATATATAGCCATATCAGGCCTTCCACCTGGACCGTATGCTGTAAAAAATCGTAGCCCAATTGCTTTCGTTTTTTTTGTTTTACAGTATAAATCTACTAAGTCTTCACACATTTTTTTTGATAAGGCATATGGACTAATTATATTATTTAAAGTATCATGTTCTTCAAATGGTATCTTCGTATTTGTCCCATAAACACTACTGCTTGATGCATATATTAACAATGGTTGAGTTGTGCAATTTATTATTTCCTTTAAAACTTTACAAGTACATTCAACATTGTTTCTTATATATTTATCAGGCTCTTCAATTGATTTTCTTACGTTGGCATAAGCGGCTAGATGAATAACAACATTTGGTTGGTGTTCTTCAATAAAATTTCCATCAAAAATATCATCATTTATCTCTCTATAATTTTTATATAATTTTAAACAATCTGAATTAAGTTTTTTAAATTTATTATCATAAATATAAGAATTAAAATTATCAATACCAATAATCTCATGGCCTTCTTTCAATAATTTTTCACTAATATTTTTGCCAATAAACCCACATGAACCTGTTATGATTATTTTCATTAATATTATAAATATTAAATATTTATATTAAAAAATATAAATATTATATAAACATTTCACCTACCGCTTGATCCAAAACCCCCAGTCCCTCGCTCCGTATCCATATCGGCAAGTTCATCCACAATGATAACCTTCAATGGATATGTCAAATTCGGCGGACATATTTGCACCAACCTTTGTCCCTTTTCCACTTTAAACGATTCTTCTTTACAGTTATCAAATACCGCAATATAATTACCTCGATAACCAGAGTCAATGACACCAATCGAATTCGCTAGACGTAAGGGAGTTTTACTTCCGGTGCTCGAGCGCGGATACATGAAATATCCGACGGGTGTACCGGCTGCACCCATCGTAGAATCACTGCAGAATTCCATCGCGCCTTTGACGCCTTGATCAATTTTCTCCGTACTAAAGCCATACACTTTTACCTCTTCCGGGCAAAATAAATCGAAACCGGCGTTCGAATGAGTTTGCATACGGTTATGTACTCTGGCCGCTTCTATATATGTATTCTTCAATTCATCGGGCACTTTCAAGCGTAAAACGTAATGCGGAGAGACCATCATGTTGTTGTTACTAATAAACAATAACATGTATTTAAATTAATTTACAATAAAAATTACTTTCTCATATAAAAAGCATCGCCCCATCCTGCGTCAGTAATATGTTGCACAACCCGCTCAAAACCCAACCGTCGTAAATAATCATCAATCTCTCCGATTAAATTACAACCCTTATAAACTTCTTCAGTATTTACTTCGGTATAAATATACTGGACATGTTGTAAATACTTCTCCATACTTTTCAATGCACGCAGTTCAACTCCTTGAATATCTAAATTCACAAAATTCAAATCACTGATCGGTATTTGCTCACGTTCAATGAGTGTATCCAAGCGTGTTGTCTTCATTGCTACTTTATTAACGATATGTACCCACGGATGATTAACCGAATGCGAACCAAATTCTAATATAGACGAACTTTGCCCATTATTCGTCACATTAAATATGACATCGCCGCCATCAGTTTCATCTATAACCGCTTGATAAATTTTTAATCTCTCAGCTCCATAAAGACCTTTACAAAAAACCACTTTATCCGGCATCGCTTCAACCCAATAAGTTTTATCTATAGATACTCCTACTGCTTGATAATCCTTTAATTCCTCACATTCATGTGCTCCGATATGTAATATACCAGTAATATTTAAAGAAAATTGTTTAATAAGTTGTTGCATCGTAATGTACATTTTAATATATTATTATTCATTTTTTGTTTAAATAATAATAGGAAAATATGTATATTACTAAAACAAATTTCTGTACCGCTGATATACATATTCATTAAATTGTTTATAATCATTACACGTTTGTGCATAAATACTGCCATCATGTTCAGTATGTGTATATTCTAAATTAGGCACAATATGCATGTTCAAATCCAATTGTTCAAAAAGTAATGTATTAAAATAAACAACATCACAGGCCGACGAAAGTGGAATAAGTTGTCTTTCCGGATCAAGATTTAAATTATTTATCAAATACTTATTCAAAACATAATTACCTACATTCATAAGCACATCACTTTTACCTAATGATGGATTAATACGCTCCTTTTCAAATAAATTGATTTCTTGAAAACGTCCCTTCTTGTAAACCATGCCATTCAAATAAGAAAAATTAAATCTCGGTAAGGCTTTTGATGGTGCCAGAATAATATTTTTCTCATTTTTGACAATATGTTCTTCAATATAACTTTTGGCAATTTCAAAATATTCATTAGAAGCAAAATTATCTGAATCAATTAATGCTATCCATTCATTCGTTGCTTTCGAACAAGCATTTAATTTATTTAAAAAAGGTCCCAGACGCGTTTCATTCTTAAAACACTTTATTTTCTCACTATTGGGATATGAAGATAAAATTAAATCATAATCATTTCCATTTTCATCGCTAATAATAATTTCCGAAATATATTCATTTTGTAAATAGAGTGGTAAATATCTAGATAAGAAACTATTGAACCGATCCATTGTAGGAATACAGAGAGTAAACATTATATATTTAAAATAAATAGTAAAAATATATTTATATCATATAAAATTTAAATAATAATGCCTTGTTAATATCATAATGAAAACCGGTTGTTTAATTATAAATTCGGGTTATCCCGCACGGCAAGAGTATGTCAAAAAAATAGAACAGTTTTTTAAAGGGACTGATATAATTTATAAACAACTCGATGGTGTTTTTACTGATCAAATACTATATGATGCTCGTTTTCTCTATGATAATAGACTTCTCACCAAAGGACAAATAGGATGCGCCTTAGCCCACGTTAATGCTCTTAAAACAGCTATCGATATGGATTTTGACTATGTTTATATATTTGAAGACGATGTAGAAATTACTAATAATACCAGTTATGAATTATTACAAAATTGGTTAGAACAATTACCAAATCATGATGTATGTTTAATTACGAATTGTGGAACGTTTCAAGGTATAGGACACGATGGACGAGTGCATAAAAATACACATGCAATTAGTGCAAATACGCATGCACCCATGTATACAACATGTCCTTTCGGGACACAATCATATTATATTTCCAAAACTATAATAAAATTATTATATGAAACACAGATGAATATGATCAATAAAAACAGAATATTTATTGCAGATGGCCTGCATATTCATTGTGAAAAAAATCCAAATGAATATTTGACAATTATAACGCCCGTAAATAATGATAGATTCTTTAAACCAGCTCCGGAAGAAAAATCAATTATAGAAATAGTATCAAAATAGTATCAAAATAGTATCAAAATAGTATTTAATTCAGACGGTTAAGCCTGACACGTATGCGTATTTAATTATAGTTTTATAATATAATTAAATTATAAATGTTATGTTCTTTTACCCAAACCT
>Ga0209353_10000702_pt1 | contig 20098 bp, 19 predicted proteins | sample LauGreSpBDMM15SD_2_FD_187561 | JGI IMG/M metagenome (GOLD analysis project Ga0209353, IMG submission 187561) | Freshwater lake microbial communities from Lake Michigan, USA - Sp13.BD.MM15.SD (SPAdes) (version 2) | ecosystem: Environmental > Aquatic > Freshwater > Lake | place: Lake Michigan...
GAAAAGCGTATCGTCGAGCTTCAAATAAGTGCGAATGCTTTCGCCAAGGGGGGCATCGGCAGACAGCTCTAACAAGCCGCCGTGATCGTCAGCAATTTTGAGTTCTTTGGCTGAGCACAACATGCCCTGACTTTCGACACCGCGCAGTTTGCCCACCTTGATCTTGAAGGGTTGGCCATCGTCGCCGGGGGGCAACTCTGCGCCCACCATGGCGCAAGGGATGCGAATGCCTACACGCGCATTGGGAGCGCCGCAAACAATGTTGAGTAAAGTAGGTTGGCCAACATCGACTTGGCAAACACGCAAGCGGTCTGCATTGGGATGTTGCTCTGCACTTTTAATTTCACCAACAACCACGCTGGAAAACGGTGGCGCTACAGGCTGAAGTTCTTCAACTTCCAAGCCCGCCATGGTGAGGGTTTCGGCGAGTTGTTCGGTCGAGAGGGGTGGGTTGCAAAACTCACGCAGCCAAGATTCAGGAAATTGCATGGTCTTTTATTTATTGAAATTGACTCAAAAAGCGAACGTCGCCATCAAAGAACAAGCGCAAATCATTGACGCCATATCGAAGCATGGTGAGACGGTCGGGGCCCATGCCAAAGGCAAACCCAATGAATTTTTCTGGGTCGAGGCCCATGTTGCGAACCACATTGGGGTGCACTTGGCCAGAGCCAGCCACTTCTAACCAGCGACCGGCCAAGGGACCCGTTTGGAATTGAATGTCAATTTCTGCACTGGGTTCTGTGAAAGGGAAAAAACTGGGACGAAAGCGCAAGACCAAGTCGTCACTTTCGAAAAACGTTCGGCAAAAATCGGTGAACACCACTTTCAAATCTTTGAAGCTGACGTTCTCGCCAATCCACAAGCCTTCGCACTGGTGAAACATGGGGGAGTGCGTGGCATCGCTGTCAACACGGTAAGTACGACCAGGTGCAATGACCCGAATTTCGGGCATGCCCTGCCCTGCTTCTAACTGCGATTTGTAACGCTTCACGTGTTGCACCGCATGGCGAATTTGCATGGGGCTGGTGTGTGTGCGCAGCAAATGACCGCCTTCTACATAAAAGGTGTCGTGCATGGAGCGGGCTGGATGATCTTCTGGTGTGTTCAAGGCGGTGAAGTTGAACCAATCGGTTTCAATTTCAGGGCCTTGTGCCACTTCAAAACCCATGGAGCCAAAAATTTGCTCAATGCGCTCTAAAGTGAGGGAAACGGGGTGCAGGCCGCCTTGTGTGAGGGGGCGCCCTGGCAATGACACGTCGAAAGCTTCTGCTTTCAGTTGAACGGACAATTCTGCATCGGCCAAAGCTTGGCGGCGCGCATTCAACGCAGCTTCAATGCCCTGCTTGGCCAAGTTGACGGCAGCACCAAAGCTTTTCTTTTCTTCAACGCTTAACGCAGCCATGCCCTTCATCATTTCTGTGATGCGGCCTGACTTGCCCAAATACAAGGCTTTGGCATTCTCAAGATCGGCGGGGGTTTGGGCCTGCGCAAAACTGGCGCTGGCCGCTTCAACCAAACTGTCCAACTCGGTCATGGTGGGAACTTTAAAAGGAACTTAAATTCAAAATGAAAAAAGGATTGAAGCCTTCGCAAGCCTCAACCCCCTTAATCGACAGTGATATCGACTGCGTGAGTAATTAAGCTGCGGCCAATCTGGCCTTGACTTGGTTCACGATACCAGCAAAAGCGGCCTTGTCGTGTACGGCGATGTCTGCCAATACTTTACGGTCGATTTCGATGGCAGCCTTTTTCAGGCCGTTGGCAAATTGGCTGTAGGTCATACCGCATTCACGAGCCGCTGCATTGATACGAGCGATCCACAACTGGCGGAACACACGTTTCTTGGCACGACGATCGCGGTAGGCGTACTGACCGGCCTTCATCACCGCTTGTTTAGCGATGCGGAAGACATTACCGCGGCGGCCGCGGAAACCTTTGGCCAGGGCCAATACTTTTTTGTGACGGGCTCTTGCCGTAACACCACGTTTTACGCGAGGCATATTTTCTCCTTGTTCGTCAGTGAATTACAAGCCAGCCGAAGGCAGCATTTGTGCCATGTGACCCATATTGGTCTCATGCACGCCTACTGAACCACGGAGGTGACGTTTGTTCTTGGTTGTCTTCTTGGTCAAGATGTGACGCTTGAAGGCTTGGCCGCGTTTAACGGTACCACCAGGACGAACTCGGAAGCGCTTTTTAGCGCTGCTTTTGGTCTTCATTTTGGGCATTTGACTGCTCCTTAATTTGTGCTCGTGAGGCGTCTGCAAACTCCTTGCAGCCTTGTTGGCCCCGAGACACTTTTAATCAGCCATTCACCGAGGTGAACAGCTGTTTCACTCCGAAGCTGCCGGAGCGGCTTCGTTGGCTGTCTTACCAGCCGGTTTTTTTCGACCTGGTGCAATCATCATGATCATTTGGCGGCCTTCCAACTTTGGAAACTGCTCAACCACAATCAGATCGCCCAAGTCATCACGGATACGCTGCAACAGTGCCATGCCCAACTCTTGGTGGGTAATTTCGCGACCGCGAAAACGCAAGGTCACTTTGCACTTGTCACCATCGGCCAAAAATCGGCGGATGTTGCGCATCTTGATGTTGTAGTCACCGTCATCGGTACCAGGTCGGAATTTAATTTCCTTGATTTCAATGACCGTTTGCTTGGCTTTGGCTTCGGCAGCACGCTTTTGTTCTTGGTATTTGAACTTGCCGTAGTCCATGAGTCTGCAAACCGGGGGTGTTGCGGTGGCTGCAATTTCAACCAAGTCAACATCCAACTCTCCTGCCATGCGCAAGGCATCTGCCAAAGAAACGATTCCGAGGGCTTCGTTCTCGGGTCCGGACAAACGGACCTCAGGGAAAGTGATTTCACGGTTCAGGCGATGCTTACGCTCTTCGCGCTGACGGCGGTCACGAAATTCAGTGGTAGCGATGGTTTAAATCCTTTAAAAAATAACTGCACAAGGCAGCCTAAACCGACGAGCAAGCGTCAAGCTAAAGCAATCGGAAAATACCTTCAAACTTTAGATTCAATGTCTGCTTGGATGAGTTCAATGAACGCATCAACAGACATGACACCGAGGTCTTTGTTACCTCGGGCGCGAACCGCGACAGTACCTGCAGCCTTTTCTTTGTCGCCAGCGACAAGGATATAAGGCGGCTTCTGCATTGAATGCTCGCGTATTTTATACGTGATTTTCTCGTTTCGGAGGTCTAAATCGACCCTAAGGCCTTGATTTCCCGCTAGTTTTTGCATTTTTTGGGCAATTTCGCGACAGTAATCGGCCTGCGAATCGGTGATGTTGCACACAATCACCTGAATGGGAGCCAGCCAAACGGGCAAGGCGCCTGCGTGCTGTTCGATCAAAATTCCAATGAAACGCTCCATGCTGCCCACGATGGCGCGGTGCAACATGACGGGGCGATGGCGGTTGCCATCTTCGCCCACATACTCAGCATCTAGGCGCTCAGCCATTGAGAAATCAACCTGAATGGTGCCGCACTGCCACTGGCGGCCAATGGCGTCTTTCAGTGTGTATTCAATTTTGGGTCCGTAGAAAGCGCCATCACCGGGTGCAATTTCAAAATCGCAGTTAGAGGCGCGCAAGCTTTCCATCAAGGCGTGCTCAGCCTTGTCCCAGATTTCATCCGAGCCAATTCGCTGCGCGGGTCGTGTCGCCACTTTGTAGATGATGTCGGTAAAGCCAAAGTCTTTGTAGACCTTTTGTAAAAGCGTGGTGAAGTTAACGCTTTCAGCCAAGATCTGATCTTCGGTACAGAAGATATGACCGTCGTCTTGCGTAAAGCCGCGCACACGCATGATGCCGTGCAAGCCGCCAGTGGGCTCGTTGCGGTGGCACTGACCAAACTCACCATAACGCAGCGGCAAATCGCGGTAGCTCTTCATGCCCTGCTTGAAAATCAAGATGTGACCCGGGCAGTTCATGGGCTTCAAAGCGTAGTCGCGCTTTTCAGACTCCGTGGTGAACATGTTGTCACGGTACTTGTCCCAGTGACCTGTTTTTTCCCACAAAGATTTGTCAATGATTTGTGGGCCCTTCACTTCTTGGTAGCCGTTGTCTTGGTAAACGGCACGCATGTACTGCTCGACCTTTTGCCAAACAGTCCAACCTTTGGGATGCCAGAACACCAGGCCTGGTGCGTGCTCGTCAATGTGGAACAGATCGAGTTCACGGCCTAGTTTGCGGTGGTCGCGTTTTTCAGCCTCTTCCAATTGGGTGAGGTAGTTCTGCAAATCTTCTTTGCTGGTCCATGCCGTGCCATAAATACGCTGCAACATTTCGTTTTTGCTGTCACCGCGCCAATAGGCACCGGCCACCTTCATGAGCTTGAAGTGCTTGAGCTTGCCAGTGCTTGGCACGTGCGGGCCACGGCACAAATCCTCAAACGCGCCTTCTTTGTACAAGCTCACATCTTCATTGGAAGGAATGCTGCCAATGATTTCGGCTTTGTAGTGCTCGCCCATGCCTTTGAAATATGAAACGGCTTCATCGCGTGGCAAAACGCGACGAAGCACAGGTTCGTCTTTGTTGGCCAACTCGGTCATGCGCTTTTCAATGGCCGCCAAGTCATCCAAGGTGAAAGGACGGCTGTAAGAGAAGTCGTAGTAAAAACCGTTTTCAATGACAGGGCCAATGGTGACCTGTGCATCAGGGTACAAATCTTTGACGGCGTAAGCCAGCAAGTGAGCCGTTGAGTGTCGAACCACTTCTAAGCCATCGGCATCTTTGCCCGTGATGATGGCGAGCTGGGCATTGGCACTGATGGTGTGACTTGTGTCCACCACCTTGCCATCGACTTTGCCAGCCAAAGCCGCTTTGGCCAAGCCTGCGCCAATGGAGGCTGCAACCTCTGCCACGGTGACAGCACCGGGAAATTCACGCAATGAACCGTCGGGAAGTGTGATCTGAACCATGTTCGAACTGAAAAAAAGAAGGCGCCATGAAGGCGCCAGAAATGAAAAACGCGGCAATTGCCGCGCTTTCAAACGCTCAGGTCAGATTTTACGCTGAGCCTGAGGTGTTTTTTATCAATGAAACTGCTCTTCTTCAGTAGAACCGGTCAAAGCCGTGACGCTAGAGCGGCCGCCTTGAATGACAGTGGTCAACTCGTCAAAGTAACCCGTGCCCACTTCTTGCTGGTGCGACACAAATGAATAGCCGCGATCTCGGGCCGCAAACTCGGGTTCTTGCACCTTCTCAACATAGGCCGACATGCCCCGTTGAACATAGGCTTGCGCCAAGTCAAACATGCTGTACCACATAGAGTGAATACCAGCCAAGGTAATGAACTGGTACTTGTAACCCATGGCGCCCAGTTCTTTTTGGAATTTGGCGATGGTGGCATCGTCCAAGTTTTTCTTCCAATTGAAAGAAGGTGAGCAGTTGTAAGCCAACATTTTGCCGGGGTGCTTTTTGTGAACGGCTTCTGCAAACTTGCGTGCAAACTCCAAATCGGGCGTGCCCGTTTCACACCAGACCAAGTCGGCGTAATCGGAATAAGCCACTGCACGGCTAATGGCTTGATCCATGCCCTTCTTGGTTTTGTAGAAGCCCTCAGCGGTGCGCTCACCCGTTAGGAAAGGCTTGTCGTTTTCGTCGTAGTCGCTGGTCAGCAAGTCAGCCGCTTCTGCATCTGTGCGTGCAATGACCAAAGTAGGTACGCCACAAACGTCAGCTGCCATGCGGGCTGCGATCAATTTCTGGCAAGCCTCGACGGTGGGCACCAAGACCTTACCGCCCATGTGTCCGCACTTTTTCACAGATGCCAATTGGTCTTCAAAGTGAACGCCTCCTGCACCCGCAGCGATCATGGCCTTCATCAATTCGAACGCATTGAGCACACCACCAAAACCCGCTTCAGCATCGGCCACGATGGGGGCAAAGTAGTCTGTGTAATCTTTGTCGCCAGGGTTGGTGCCTTTGGACCATTGAATTTCATCAGCACGGCGAAAGCTATTGTTGATGCGCTCGATCACCTTTGGCACGGAGTCCACGGGATACAGCGATTGATCGGGGTACATGGAAGCGTTGGAGTTGTTGTCAGCAGCCACTTGCCAGCCAGACAAATAAATGGCCTTGATGCCAGCCTTGACTTGTTGCATGGCTTGACCACCGGTCAGTGCGCCTAAACAATTGATATAGGGTTCGGTGTGAAGCAAGTCCCAGAGTTTTTCTGCACCGCGACGCGCCAAGGTGTGCTCAATCGGGAAAGAGCCGCGCAAACGCACGACATCTGCTGCGGTGTAGCCGCGCTTGATGCCCTTCCAACGGGGGTTGGTGGCCCAATCTTTTTCCAATGCGGCAATTTGTTGTTCACGACTCAGTTGTTCAACGATATTTTGTGGCATGACGATTTCCTTAGAGGTGGTTGATGTTGAGGCGAAAGATCACTTTAAAAATCTTCTGCACCGAGGAAATTCTAAGTCTTATATAAGACTTTTAAAATATTCAATATCTTATACAAGACATTTATTTATTCATTCAATATCAATAACTTATACACTTTATTTCTCATAGTGAAATATTGTTTCTCATATTGAGAAAAAATGATGCGGCGCAACAAGTCTATATTTCATATTGCAAAAACAAATTTCAACATCACAACGCATGCATTGAAAGGATTGAGAGCAACAAGTGGCCGCGCCTGTCAAATGTGAACGCCCTCAGAGAGGGATATCTACAACAGCAAGGGGAAAAAATCTTCACTTCCCCTAGGAAACAGCGTGTTTCTCCAGTAGCATGCGCTCAGCCGGATAAATAAGTTTCCGGCTGCGAACCAACTTCCGTCCTAAGGAATTTCAAAATGGCAACTGCAAAAAAATCTCCGGCGAAAAAAGCTGCTCCTGCAAAAAAGGCAGCACCCGCCAAAAAAACCGTAGCGAAAAAAGCTGCTCCTGCAAAAAAGGCTGCTCCAGCTAAAAAAGCTGCGCCAGCCAAAAAAGCTGCTCCAGCTAAAAAGCCAGCAGCAAAAAAGGCCCCCGCTAAAAAGCGCACCCCAAATGCTGCTTTCATGAAGGCTTTAACACCAAGCGCCGCATTGGCTGCTGTGGTGGGTGCAGCGCCTCTGCCACGTACAGAAGTCGTGAGCAAGTTGTGGGTCTACATCAAGAAGCACGGCCTACAAGACAGCGTCAACAAGCGCAACATCAACGCTGATGACAAGCTGAAAGCCATCTTTGGCAAATCTCAGGTCACCATGTTTGAATTGGCTGGCTTGATCGGCAAACATCTGAAGTAATTCAGTGTTTACCAAATGAAAAAGCCGGGTCACCCCGGCTTTTTTTTGGCCCCATGGCAACTCACTTCGTCTTCATGGCATTTTGCGTGATGGCAGATAAAGTCACGCGAGTTGTGATGGCTTCGGGGTCAAGCATGATTTCTATCAGGGTGCCTTCATTTCGCGCCAATGCGGCTGTGAGTGCGGGCTCGAACTCTTCTGTTTTCAAAATACGCACCCCCTCATAGCCATAAGCTTTGGCCAAATTGGCAAAGTGTGGATTGTTCAGGTGCGAGCCCATGTTGTGAGTAGGAAAGTCTCTTTCCTGATGCATCCTGATGGTGCCGTACATCCCATTGTTCAAGAGGACTACGATTGTTTTGGCGCCGTGCTGAGCGGCCGTGGCCAGTTCTTGGCCATTCATCAGAAAATCGCCATCGCCTGCAATGGTGAAGACAATCCGACCCGTGAGCACCGCCGCCGCAATACCAGCAGGCACGCCGTAACCCATGGCGCCTACGGTAGGTGCCAGCTGGGTTTTAAATCCCTTGCTGAGGCCGTGATGTTTGTAATAACGGTGCACCCAACTTGCAAAATTACCTGCGCCATTGGTCAGTACCGCATCCGCAGGCAAATGGCGCTGCAGAACTGAAATGACTTCGGGCATGTTGACAAGACCTTGTGCAGAGTCAGCAGGCAAGCCGGCCAAGGTCTGCGGCAGTGTGTTGGCAATGTAGTCTGCGTTGGCTTGTGCCGCCCAATCGGTCCAAGGCACAGTGGGCGGCGCTGTTAGAACTTCCAGGCTGCGGGCTGCGGCGTTCATGCTTGCGCAAATGGCCAAATCTGCGTGGTAAACGCGATTCAACTCTTCAGCACTGGCATGAATGTGCACCAACTTTTGTTTGGGTTTGGGCACCTCCAACAAGGTGTAACCGCTGGTGGTCATTTCGCCTAAGCGCGGGCCAATGGCAATGATCAAATCGCTGTCCTTGATGCGTTGCGATAATTTTGGGTTGATGCCAATGCCGACATCGCCTGCATACAAAGGGTGAAAATTGTCAAACGTGTCTTGAAAACGAAACGCATTGCCAACGGGCAGATGCCAATTCTCAGCAAAGCGCTGAAGGGCTTGCGCTGACTGTGGCGTCCACCCTCCTCCCCCGGCAATCACGAAAGGCCGTTGCGCCTTCAACAGCATTTCACGCAACTCCCGCAAGCTGCCAGGATCACTCCAGGCCTGAACGGGCTCAAGTTTCGGCAGCGGCCTCGAAGAGACCTCATGGGTCAGCATGTCCTCAGGCAAGACAAGCACAACAGGGCCAGGACGGCCATTCATGGCAGTGGCAAAGGCGCGGGCCACGTATTCCGGAATTCTTTTAGCATCATCGATGCGCTCTACGCGCTTCGCCATGCCTTTGGTGCTCGGGCCAAAAAAGGAACAAAAGTCGACTTCTTGAAAAGCTTCACGGTCGCGGGTTTCAGTGGCCACATCCCCCACGAACAAAACCATGGGGGTGGAATCCTGAAACGCTGTGTGAACACCAATGGAGGCATTGGTGGCCCCAGGCCCTCGGGTTACAAAACAAACCCCTGGACGACCCGTTAAACGGCCTTGTGCATCGGCCATGAAGGCAGCCCCGCCCTCTTGCCTGCAGGTGACAAACTGAATTCGGTCTTGGTACTTGTGAAAACCATCGAGAGCAGCCAGGTAGCTTTCCCCTGGAACCCCAAAGGCGTGGGTCACGCCTTGAGCAATAAGGCACTCGACCAGGAGGTGCCCCCCCATTTGAGATGAAGACTCAACTTCTTGCAGTTTGACTTTTTGATCGCTCATAGGGCCTCTTGTAGTGATGGCCGAATGATACTTTCAAAGCGCCAAAGACATCCGCCCTTGGCTCCTTGTTTAACTCACAACCCGATCGAATTTAAAGACGCCAGGCTCATTGACGGGGTCAACATCGACAGGAATGACCGACTTGGGTAAGAACTTGCCTTCCAAAAGCAACTTGGACAAGGGGTTTTCAATCCGTTGCTGAACCGCTCGTTTCAGAGGGCGCGCACCAAACACAGGATCGAATCCCACTTTGGCCAACTCGGCCACAGCAGCAGTCGAAACCTCCAAATGCAAATCCATCTTGGCCAATCGGGCTTCCAATATTTGAAGCTGAATTTTGGCAATCGACTCAATGTGCTTGGCATCCAAACTGTGAAAAACCACTGTTTCATCAATTCGGTTTAAAAATTCAGGTCGGAAATGGTTTTTAAGTTCGCCCCAAACAGCATCTTTGATGTCTTCCCTAGGCTCGCCCACCATGGCCTGAATCAGGTGGGAACCAATGTTAGAAGTCATCACGATGACTGTATTTTTAAAGTCGACTGTGCGGCCTTGACCGTCTGTTAGGCGACCATCGTCTAGCACCTGCAACAGCACATTGAACACATCGGGATGGGCCTTTTCAACCTCATCCAACAACAGCACAGAATAGGGCTTGCGACGAACCGCTTCGGTTAAGTAGCCGCCCTCTTCGTAGCCCACATAGCCGGGGGGCGCACCAATGAGCCGCGCCACAGAATGCTTCTCCATGAACTCGCTCATGTCCATGCGAATGAGGTGATCTTCGCTGTCAAATAAGAAACCAGCCAGTGCTTTGCATAACTCTGTTTTGCCAACGCCTGTGGGGCCAAGGAATAAAAAAGAGCCAGTAGGTCTTTGCGGATCCGATAGGCCAGAACGCGAACGGCGAATGGCATGGGAGACCGCCGCAATGGCCTCGTCTTGCCCCACCACGCGCTCGTGCAACTTGACTTCCATTTGCAACAATTTCTCGCGCTCACCCTGCATCATTTTGGACACGGGAATGCCTGTGGCACGGCTGACTACTTCTGCTATTTCTTCGGCGCCCACTTGGGTGCGAAGCAGCCTAGGCGCAGCGCCTGCTGCCGGATTGAGCTCATTGGCTTGCGTTTCTTTCAGAAGCTTTTCGAGCTCTGGCAACTTGCCGTATTGCAGTTCGGCCACTTTGTTGAAATCGCCCTTTCGAGTGAGCTCTTCAATTTGCTGACGCAGTTGGTCAATTTTTTCGCGAACGTTTTGACTGCCCTGTGCCTGGGCCTTTTCTGTCTTCCAAATTTCTTCTAAATCGGCAGCTTCTTTTTTCAAGCTGACGATTTCCTCTTCGATCAAGCCCAAACGTTTTTGCGAGGCCTCATCGGCTTCTTTTTTAACGGCTTCCCGTTCAATTTGAAGTTGAATCAAGCGCCGGTCTAGTTTGTCAATCACTTCGGGTTTTGAATCAATTTCAATTTTGATTTTGGAGGCGGCCTCGTCAATCAGGTCGATGGCTTTGTCGGGTAAAAATCGATCCGTGATGTAACGATGGCTAAGTTCAGCAGCCGCCACAATAGCGGGATCGGTGATGTCAACGCCATGGTGAATTTCATATTTCTCTTGCAGGCCGCGCAAGATGGCAATGGTGGCTTCTACGCTGGGTTCACCGACCAAAATCTTTTGAAAGCGCCGTTCAAGTGCGGCATCTTTTTCAATGTACTTTCGGTATTCATCCAGCGTGGTGGCACCCACGCAATGCAACTCACCACGCGCCAAGGCAGGTTTCAGCATGTTGCCAGCATCCATTGCGCCTTCAGCCTTGCCAGCACCCACCATGGTGTGCAACTCATCAATGAACACAATGGTCTGACCTTCATCTTTGGCCAACTCATTGAGCACTGACTTCAGGCGCTCTTCAAATTCACCTCGAAATTTAGCACCCGCTAGCAAGGATGCCATGTCCAAGGACAAGACCCTCTTGCCTTTTAAGGAATCAGGAACTTCACCCGCCACAATGCGCTGGGCCAAGCCTTCCACAATGGCGGTCTTACCAACACCTGGTTCGCCTATGAGCACGGGATTGTTTTTGGTTCGACGCTGCAAAACCTGAATCGCCCGACGAATTTCATCATCGCGGCCAATCACAGGATCGAGCTTGCCCATGCGTGCTCGCTCTGTTAAGTCCATGCAGTATTTTTTGAGGGACTCACGCTGGCCTTCTGCGTCAGCGCTGTTCACATTTTGGCCACCTCGAACGGCGTCCACGGCTGCTTCTAAACTTTGGCGGCTCAAACCTGCTGCCTTGACAGTGCGCGTCAATTCAGTCTTGCCATCGGCCAGGGCCAACAAAAAGAGTTCGCTGGCTACAAATGCATCGCCCCTTTTGAGGGACTCTTTTTCGGCAGCCTGCAACAATTTGACCAATTCTGGCCCAACCTGAACTTGGTCTTGACCTGTGACCTGTGGCAATCGCTCAACCGCGGCACTGGCCGCTGACATCAGGGCTGTCATATTGACCCCGGCCCTCTGAAGCAAGGCCTTGGGGCCGTCTTGCTGATGCAACATGGCCAACAAAACGTGCGCGGGGTCGATGTACGCGTGATCCTTGGCCAAGGCCAAGCTCTGCGCATCGCCCAGTGCTTCTTGAAACTTAGTGGTTAGTTTGTCCATTCGCATCGAAAACTCCTGTTACTGCTCATTTTGGGTCGATCAGGCTATTTTTCAAGTGCCCGCTGCAATTCAGCCTGGCAAGCCATCTATGGCCCTAAAATGGCCACATGAACATTCACCAGATGTCGGTCCAATATGACGAACGTCAAGATCGCTTGGCGCTCAGGGTCAGCAACCAAGACAACCAAGAATTCAGGCTGTGGCTTACGCGGGCCATGACGCTTCGCTTGTTACCGCATTTACAAGCCTCGGTGGTTCAATTAGAAGCCCGCGACCCTCAAGTCATGGCCACAGACACCACCGCCCAACAAATGCTGGCTGAATTAAAGCGTGAGAATTTTCTGGCGCAAGCCGACTTCTCTACCCCCTTTGTTTCAGAAAATCTCAACTTGCCTCTTGGCGAAACACCCATGCTGGTCACCGATGTGCAACTCAATTTGCACAACAGCGGCGGCCTGAATTTGTTGTTTCAAGATAAAAGTGGCGACAGCGCAAGTGGTGCATCTTGTGAATTCAATTTGCAAGCAGCTCTTTTGCATGGCTTGTTGCACCTTATTGAGCAGTCTCTCAAGAAAGCACAATGGCAGCAACCCGATTTCTCGCAACGCTCAGAACACGTTGAATCGCCGCACTCAGAGCGCCCAAGCTACAGGCACTGACCCACACGCAAATCTCAGCCCACGTTGCTTGATTGAATGCCCCAACGAGCCAGTGCAGCGTCATCAGTCACTCTTGCATCGACCCACTTAGCGCCCTCAGGCGTGGCTTCCTTTTTCCAAAAAGGTGCCTGCGTTTTCAGGTAGTCCATGAGGAATTCACAGGCCTTGAAACTCTCTCCGCGGTGCGCAGAAGAGACTGCCACCAAGACAATTTGATCCGCAGGTTTTAATTCACCCACACGGTGAATGACATGGGCTTGGTAGAAGTCAAATCGGTGATGGGCTTCGTCAATCATGGCCTCAATGGCCTTTTCGGTCATGCCAGGGTAGTGCTCTAGCGCCATCGAGACTATTTGATCAGCCGCATTGCCCGACAGCATGCGGGTGTCGCGCACAGTGCCCACAAAACTGCAGATAGCCCCCACCCTTAAATCACCTGCCCGAAGCTGATCCAATACTTGAGACACATTGAAGTCTTCGGTTTGAATGACAACGCGAGCGTTCACGTTTCATCCTCCAGTGACAGGTGGAAAAAATGCCAACTCGGCGTTTTCTTGAAGCTGTGCGTCTTCATTGACCATGACCTGATTCAAGGCCAAGCGAACAGAACGCTCACGGCCCAAACAAGCGTAGGCCCCACCTCGATTCAGCAATTCATCGCGCACTTGGCCCGCGTTGAGTGCTGTGGTGTGGAGTTCTTCTTGCGAATGGCCAATGGCCTCGCGCAATGAAGCAAAGAAACGCAAAGTGATCTTCATTGAAGCCACTCAGAGAAAGGATAGAAATGAACCAAGTCACCCGAGTGAATGGCGTTGGAACCTGGATTGTCAACCACCCCATCGCCCCAGACCACCGAGGTGAGAACGCCTGAGCTTTGATTGGGAAACAAGTCTAAGCCACCCTGTGAATTTCGTTTCACTCGCAAAAACTCTCTGCGTTTGTCAGGCTTGGGCATGTCAAAGTTAGCCTTCAACCGAAGGGGCTCAGTATGCACTTTGCGAACACCCTGAAGGGCCAATAAAAATGGTCTGACCAAAAGTTGAAACGTGACAAAGCTTGAAACAGGGTTACCAGGCAAGCCCATGAAAAAAGCCGAGTGATCGGAAGCCTGTGATTGGAGAAAACCAAATGCAAAAGGCTTACCTGGCTTCATTGAAATTTGCCACAAATTCAAGCCGCCCAAGGCCTCCACCGCAGGCTTGACATGATCTTCTTCTCCCACTGAAACCCCGCCGCTGGTTAACACCAAATCGTGGTGCGAAGCAGCATCACGCAAGACCTTCAAAGTCGCTTCAAACTTGTCGGGCACGATGCCCAAGTCTGTCACTTCACACCCCAAACGAACCAGCAAGGCTCGCAAGAAAAACCGGTTGGAATTGTAAATAGCACCGGGCCGCATGTTCTCGGGCGCAACATCGCCGGGCATGACCAATTCATCGCCTGTAGAAAATAAAGCCACGCGAGGTTTTCGAGTGACTTCCAGTTGGGCCAACCCAATGCTGGCGGCTAAACCCAAACCTGCAGGATCTAGTCGCGTGCCTTTGGGCAAAACCACGGCACCTTGAGACACATCTTCACCACTGCGGCGAATCCATTGCCCTATACCAGGTACCGTATTGACCAAAATGACGGGTTCGCCTGCCGCTGCATTTTCATTGGAGGTCACTTGCGTATCCTCTTGCATGACCACCGCGTTGGCGCCCGGTGGAATGGGTGCACCTGTGAAAATGCGAGCGGCTTCACCCTGTTTCAAAGCATGACCGTGCTGTCCCGCTGGAATGCGTTGCGTGACTTTTAAGCTTGCGCCCGAGTGTGTGACGTCTTCAACCCGCACTGCGTAGCCATCCATCGAAGAATTGTCTTGCGGTGGCACTTGCAAACCAGACACCAAGTCATGTGACAACACGCGGCCATCCGCTTCGAATGTTTTGACCCATTCAGTTTGCGTCAAGACAGAAACCTCTTTCAGGACCGCGCTCAAAGCTTCGTCCAAAGACATTAAGGGAGGACGCTTGGAGGCCTTGTCGTCGGTCATACGTTCAGTCGCAATGTTTTGCAATGTAGGCTTTGACAGCATCAACCGATTTGGGCATGACCAACACGCGCTTAGGCAAAGCTTCAATGCCTTCAAATTTTGCGGGGCGATCGGGTTCGCGGCCTAAAGCCTCTACCAGGGTGGCGGCAAACTTGATGGGCAATGCTGTTTCTAGCACCAACATGGGAACATTGGGTTTCGCCAAAGGCACGGCCACCTTCAATCCGTCAGCAGTGTGTGTGTCAACCATGATGTGGTTGTCAGCATAAATAGTTTGAATGGTTTGAAGCCGATCAGCATGGGTGCTCTTGCCACTCAGAAAGCCAAATTGTGTTTTGGCTTGTACAAACAGGGGGTCTTGGCCTAAATCAAATTGGCCTGTTTGGTTCAATTGATCGTGGAAAAGATTTTTGACACGTGCTGCATCGCGATTGAGCAAGTCAAACACAAAGCGTTCAAAGTTGCTGGCCTTGGAGATGTCCATGGAGGGGCTGGATGTCTCATGGGTATCGGCAGAGCCACGCACACGGTAGACACCCGTTCTAAAGAACTCATCGAGGACATCGTTTTCGTTGGTGGCCACAATGAGATGCTCAATGGGCAAGCCCATCATGCGGGCCACGTGACCAGCGCAGACATTGCCAAAATTTCCACTTGGCACACTGAAGCTGACTTTTTGATTGTCATTTTGCGTGGCTTGAAAATAGCCTGCAAAGTAATAGACCACCTGAGCCAACAAGCGCGCCCAGTTGATGGAGTTGACAGTGCCAATTTTGTACTTGCGCTTGAACGCCAAATCATTGCTCACGGCCTTGACAATGTCTTGGCAATCATCGAACACGCCTTGGATGGCAATGTTGTGAATGTTGGCATCGAGCAAGCTGAACATCTGCGCTTGCTGAAATGGGCTCATGCGACCCTCAGGGCTGGTCATGAAGACTCGGACCCCTTTCTTGCCGCGCATGGCGTACTCGGCGGCGCTACCTGTGTCACCCGAAGTAGCGCCGAAGATATTGAGCTCTGCATTGCGCCGATTGAGTTCGTACTCAAACAAGTTACCAAGCAACTGCATGGCCATGTCTTTGAAGGCCAATGTCGGGCCGTTAGAAAGAGCCTCCAAATAGACAACAGCACCAAGTGCAGCTTTGGTTTTGAGCGCCTTGATGGGCACAATTTCAGGCGTCCCAAAACTGGCTTCGGTGTACGTTTTTTGACACAAAGCGCGCAAATCGTTGGCAGGTATGTCATCAATGTACAAAGACAACACTTCGAAGGCCAGTGCGGCATAGCCCTGCGTGCTGAGTACCTGACGCAAACGCGCCAACTCTGCTGCCGATATTTGCGGGTAGGCCTCAGGCAGGTACAAACCACCATCAGGCGCCAAGCCTTCTAGCAAAATTTCACAAAACCTTTTTCGATCTGCATGACCGCGGGTTGACAAATAACGCATCAGTTCAATTCTTCCTTGCGAATTTTTGTAATGGGTGCCATCACGGTTGGCAATGCTTGCATTTGCGCCAACACTTCGTTCATCTTGCCTTCAACGGTGTCGTGTGTCAGGATAATCACGTCGGTTTGATTTTCGCCCGCTTGACTCACTTGGTCTGCCTCACGCTGCAGCACGGCATCGATGCTGATGTTGGCGTCAGCCAACAGACTTGTGAGCTTGGCCAGCACACCCGCTTCGTCGGCTACTCGCAAGCGCAAGTAATAACTGGTAATCACATCAGACATGGGCAAAATCTGCAAGTTGCTCATGGCATTGGGTTGGAAGGCCAAATGCGGCACACGGTTCAATGGATCGGCCGTGTGCAGGCGCGTGATATCGACCAAGTCGGCAATGACCGCACTGGCAGTGGGTTCAGAGCCGGCACCTTTGCCGTAATAAAGCGTGGTGCCAACTGCATCGCCTTGCACCATCACGGCATTCATTGCGCCTTCCACATTGGCAATGAGGCGTTGTGTTGGCACCAGGCTTGGGTGAACACGCAACTCAATACCTGCTTCGGTGCGCTTGGTGATGCCTAGCAACTTGATGCGATAACCCAACTGCTCTGCGTACTTGATGTCAGCCGCTCCCAGCTTGGTAATGCCTTCAATGTAAGCCTGGTCAAACTGAACAGGAATGCCGAAGGCCAATGCGCTCATGAGGGTGACTTTGTGAGCAGCGTCAACACCTTCAATGTCAAAAGTGGGGTCGGTCTCGGCATACCCCAATCGCTGTGCTTCTTGAAGGACCACATCAAAGTCCAAACCTTTTTCGCGCATTTCGGAAAGAATAAAATTGGTCGTGCCATTGATGATGCCAGCCACCCATTGAATTCTGTTGGCAGTTAAGCCTTCACGCAACGCTTTGATGATGGGAATGCCACCCGCGACGGCGGCTTCAAATGCCACCATGACGCCCTTGGCGCGAGCGGCTTCAAAAATTTCGGTGCCGTGAACTGCCAACAAAGCTTTGTTGGCAGTGACCACATGCTTGCCGGCGGCAATGGCTTCAAGCACCAGCGCTTTGGCAATGCCGTAGCCGCCAATGAGTTCCACCACAATGTCGATATCGGGATTGGCAATGATTTGGCGCGCATCACTGACCACTTTGACATGGGGGGCGCACAAGGCTTGGGCTTTGGCGACATCCAAATCGGCCACCATGCTAATTTCAATGCCACGTCCAGCACGGCGTTTGATTTCTTCTTGATTGCGCTGCAACACATTGAAAGTGCCACTGCCTACGGTGCCCATGCCTAACAGGCCAACTTGTATCGGTTTCATTGTTTACTCGCTTGAACGGCTGTACCAAAACGCTGACGCGCTTTTTCTAAAAACTTGGCCATGCGTTCAATGGCCTCACGCAAATCGTCCAAATGGGGCAAAAACACAATTCGGAAATGATCGGGCGCCGACCAATTAAAGCCCGTACCCTGGACCAACATGACTTTGGTTTCTTGTAAGACTTCAAGAAAGAACTGCTGGTCGTCCTTGATGGGGTAAATTTTGGGGTCTAGCTTTGGAAACATGTACAGCGCAGCTTTGGGTTTGACGCAAGACACACCAGGAATGGCGTTGATGAGTTCGTAGGCCAAGTCGCGCTGCTTGCGCAAACGCCCTCCTTCGTTGACCAACTCATTGATGCTTTGATGCCCCCCCAACGCGGTTTGAATAGCCCACTGACCCGGCACATTGGCGCAAAGGCGCATGTTGGACAACATGTTCAAACCTTCAATGTAGTCTTGTGCAGGTCGCTTGTCGCCAGTGACAATCATCCAGCCCGCCCGGTACCCGCATGAGCGATAACTCTTGGACAAAGAGTTGAAGGTCAGCGTCAAAACATCTTGGCTCAAACTGGCAATGGGGGTGTGCTTTAGATCATCGTACAAAACTTTGTCGTAGACCTCATCGGCAAAAATCACCAAGCCGTGGTTTCTGGCGATTTCCACAATGCCATTCAGAATCTCATCAGAGTACAAAGCACCCGTGGGATTGTTGGGATTAATGACCACAATGCCCTTGGTCTTTGGCGTGATTTTGGCGCGAATGTCGTCCAAATTGGGCGTCCATCCTTTGTCTTCATCGCATACATAGTGCACAGGCGTTCCGCCCGACAAACTGGCCGCAGCTGTCCACAACGGATAGTCGGGTGCTGGCAACAAAAGTTCGTCTCCGTTGTCAAGCAAGGCGTTGGTGGCCATCACGATCAATTCGCTGGCGCCATTGCCCAAATAGATGTCATCAAGCGTCACGCCCTTGATGCCCTGCTTTTGGGTCTCGTGCATGACAGCCTTGCGGGCACCAAAAATACCTTTGCTGTCTGAATAACCTGCAGAATTGGGCAGGTTTCGAATCATGTCTTGTTGAATTTCCTCAGGCGCATCGAAACCAAACACGGCTAAATTGCCAATGTTGAGTTTGATGATTTTGTGGCCCTCTTCCTCCATTTGTCTGGCGTGGTCCATGATGGGTCCGCGAATGTCATAACAAACGTTGGCAAGTTTGGCTGATTTTTGGATAGTTTTCAAAATCCCTCCGAGGGGTGTTGTCGCTTGGGAAAACCTATAATTTGACCACAGAACTGGCCTTTTTTAAGAAACTCTCAAGCATGAAACTTCATCCTGATGCCAGCAATGGCTTCTCCATCCAAAGCTACAGCGATGAAGGCGTGGTTGTGAACGGAAAAAGCCAGGTTGGTCCCTTGCTTTTGTGCTCGGTTCAAGGCCCCCAAAAATGGTCTGCCGAAAGCTTTGCATCTCTCACCCAGTTGTCATTCGACGAGATCCTGCCTTTCTCCCCAGAGTTGGTCTTATTTGGCAGTGGAAAGCGCATTCAATTTCCCGCACCCAAGTTGCTCCAAGGCCTCATTCAGCGAAGAATAGGGGTAGAAACCATGGACAACGGGGCGGCTTGTCGTACTTTCAATGTCTTGGCTGGGGAGGGTCGGCGTGTGGTTTTGGTCTTGATCCCTAGCACGGTCACTTAAAAACTGTTTTGAGGACAACCAAGAAACTCACAGGCTTTCGGTTAAAATACGCGATTGCCGCCGCAGTTTTACTCCTTTAGGGGTTCATTGGCCATGCGGTTCATTTCTGTCACGCGAGATTAGTTTTATGGCGATCGTTGTTAACAAACCCCTCCCTGAATTTGAAGCAAACGCAACGGGCGGACTTAAGGTTTCAAACACATCTCACAACGGCAAAATCATGATTTTGTACTTCTATCCGAAGGACAACACGCCTGGTTGCACCACTGAGGCCATGCAATTCCGCGACAAATTCAAAGACTTTGCCAAGGCCGGCGCCACAGTTTTTGGTGTTTCTCGTGACAATATGAAGTCACACGATGACTTTAAAACCAAACTTGAACTGCCCTTCGAATTGATTGCAGACACAGAAGAGAAAATGTGTCACATGTTTGGCGTCGTTAAAAACAAGATCATGTACGGCAAAAAAGTCAAAGGCATCGAGCGCAGCACCTTCCTGATTGGCCCCGACGGCCTGGTCAAAGAAGAATGGCGTGGCCTCAAAGTGCCCGGACACGTTGAAGACGTTTTAAAAGCCGTCAAAGCGCTCAAAAAAGCCGCATAATGGCAACATGTCGCTGAAAAACAGCCCCATTTACTCTTACCCTAGCAAAGCCGCCTCGGCCTCAAGGCGGCTTTTTCTTTGCGTCAACACTTTTCACATTTCTACTGAGGCCTTGATTTATGCCACTGCCACCCGCACCAACACAGCGCGCCTCCTTGCTCGCCACAAAAAACATTGCTAAATTTGAAAAAATATCGGCGCCCCCTCCTTCCTTAAGCAGTGAACTTGCATCTGCCAAAAAATCTTCGGCAAAAAAGCAGTTGGATGACCATCCTCTGAACTTGGCCCCGCTGCACCCCTCTGAACTTGCGCCTTCAAGTCCAGAGCCCAGCAAACGCGCGCCAATGCCTGTCGCTTCCCAAAAACCAAAAGCTACCAAGAAGAAAAACGGCCCCACCAAATTGTTTGTGCTGGACACCAATGTGCTCATGCACGACCCGATGTGCCTGTTCCTGTTTGAAGAACACGACGTTTACTTGCCCATGATTGTTCTGGAAGAACTGGACAGCCATAAAAAAGGAATGACCGAAGTGGCCCGAAATGCCAGACAGACCAGTCGATCTCTCGATGCGTTGGCAGCCACACTTGG
>Ga0209353_10000703_pt1 | contig 20078 bp, 20 predicted proteins | sample LauGreSpBDMM15SD_2_FD_187561 | JGI IMG/M metagenome (GOLD analysis project Ga0209353, IMG submission 187561) | Freshwater lake microbial communities from Lake Michigan, USA - Sp13.BD.MM15.SD (SPAdes) (version 2) | ecosystem: Environmental > Aquatic > Freshwater > Lake | place: Lake Michigan...
AATTTTATTGGATGGATTTCCCAACAACCATCAACTATCAACCGACAACTTTTCTCGGTTTATAATCCTTTGCCACTTCAGCAATTAATCGAATGTGGTCGGGGTTTGTACCGCAACATCCTCCGATGATGTTGATTAAATTTTCGTCTAAATATTCTTTGATTTGTGCTTGCATTTCTTTGGGCGTTTCGTCGTACTGACCGAAAGCGTTTGGCAATCCTGCGTTTGGATGTGCCGAAATATTGAAAGATGTATTGTGTGCCAATTGTTTTAAATACGGTTTTAGTTGGTGCGCTCCCAAAGCACAATTGAAACCTACGCTCAACAACGGAATATGTGAAATTGAAATCAAGAAAGCTTCTACGGTTTGTCCAGAAAGTGTTCTTCCAGAAGCATCGGTAATGGTTCCTGAAACCATAATTGGAATGTCGATTTTGCGTTCGTCTTTTACTTCTTCGATTGCGAAAAGTGCTGCTTTGGCATTTAGTGTGTCAAAAATGGTTTCTACTAAAAGTAAATCTACGCCACCGTCAATTAGGGCTTCGACTTGTTGTTTGTAGGCAATTCGTAAATCGTCGAATGTTACGGCTCTGAAACCTGGGTCGTTTACATCGGGCGACATACTTGCGGTTCTGTTTGTTGGTCCGATTGATCCTGCTACAAAACGGGGTTTGTCTGGATTTTTTGCTGTGAATTCATCGGCGACTTCGCGTGCTATTTTGGCGGATTCAAAGTTGAGTTCGTAAACAATATCTTCGAGATGGTAATCTGCCATTCCGATTGTTGTTCCTGAAAATGTATTGGTTTCTACGATATCCGCACCTGCTTCAAAATATTGTGCGTGAATATCTCGTATGGCTTTTGGTTGTGTTAACGAAAGTAAATCGTTGTTTCCTTTTAGGGAATACGGAAAGTCTTTGAATCGTTCGCCACGAAAATCTTCTTCAGAGAAATTATATCGTTGCAACATTGTTCCCATTGCTCCGTCGAGAATGAGAATTCGTTTATTGATTTCTTGTAATATATTTGCCATTTCTTTTTTTGACTGTTATTAATAGAGAGGCAAAAAAATAAAATTATAGCCCCGGTTGTAGTGGAAATCCTGCTCTTTTTAGAGCAGATTGCAACGGAAAACGGGAATATGATGTATTAGAAAGCCTGAAAATTCGCTTCAAAAAAATAAAAAATGTTATGTGGAAAGTGAGAGAAAATCTCGGGTTATCTGTTTCCGATAAATCGGAATAGAATGTAGCACCTTCTTTACGGGTAAAGGGTTGCTAAGCTTTCAACGGGTCTAATCCCTCGGGCTTTCGTGATAACAGTCAGTACGTTTAAGAACGGTGCAAAGTAAGGGAATTAGGTTTGGAATTGCAAGTTTTCAGTGTTTATTATTAAATTAATCACATAATGTTGGGATTTTGTGAGAAGATAAAACATTTTAAATCAAAAAAGCTATCCTTAGATTCTGAAATAAATTCAGAATAAATGGAAAGCTTTTCATTGGTCTAACTACTAAACCGGCTACGAGTTACAAAGTCGTAGCAAAACAACACAACAATCTTAAAAACCTTTTTTGGGCAAAAAAGTCACGCTTTTACACGTGACTTTTCCCAATATTAGCGGTCTGGACGGGACTAATTATTCAACTCTTATTAGGCACTTATTCAATGACTTACATAGCATTTTAAAATAAGGAGTGCCTAAAAATATGCCTTTATTGTAAAATTACTACCATAATAGGGTAAAAGATTTTGAGATGTTTATTATGAAGATTATTATAGCCTCTTGATTTTCAACTTAACTTCAAACTCTATTTCTTGCTCTGTGTAGCGTTTTGTTTCCTCTAAAATTTCATAATTAGATTTTAATACTGCATGAATTCTTTTGTCAAGCTCAGTATTTAAAAGTTCTTTATAAGCAGTCAAAAAACTATTATCCTCTATCAATCCAGTTGGTATTTCACAGAACCTGCTCCATTTATCTGTTACAATTGAAGTCATGCTAATATTTAGCTTTTCTTTATTAAGGTAGATGAATACCCAGAATTTTGGAAATGTGATACCATGTAAAACGGAGTTATTACTAACAAGATATTCTATTGAACATGCTTCTTGATTTGAAATAATTTCAAAAATATCATCCTCATTTACTATATCATCAAGGACAATTTTTCTAATTTTCTTGTGTTGTAGCAAAGGTTTCAATGAAACTGGATTACAACCTCCTAAATTAATCTCTTCCAGGCTTTCTAATTTAGCTAGTGAACTGATAGAATTAAAATTAGAAGAGTTCAAGTTTAAATGAGTTAATTTCTTCAGGTATGCTAAATTACTTATGGCTTCTAAACTTACACAACCAAAATCAACTTCTTTTAGGTTTTTACAATACTTGAGAAAATCAAGATTTCCATCAAATTTTATTAAGCATGGATAGAAGTAAGTTAATTTTTCTAACTCTTCAAGCTCAAAATCAGTATTGATAGATGTGCCAAGTTTTCTTTCAATTTGATGTAATGTTGTTGCGCAGAAAGGGTCTTCATGACTAATGGCATCTATAACTTCATTAATCTTGATGATGTCATAGCCATTATTAACCCAATGTAAATGTTGAGCAAGTAAGTGCCTGGTATTTGTGGATAGTTGCAATTTTATAGATTTATGAATTGGAATTGGTTTTTGGTTTCTTATGCAGAAATTATAATAATAGATTATACTTTTTAACAAGTAACATCAAATATTTTCCATCTTTTCCATCTTTAATAGATTCTTCAACTAAAATTGACAACTCTGGATTATCTTTAAGATTGACAAATAAATCTTTTTTAAATAGGATTGCTATTCTTCTTTTTACATCCCAATATCTCAAAAAATTAGTTTCAATACCATTATTATCTTTAAGGATGTGAAGGTTAATTGTTGGTATACCAAGAACTGTTTTTAATTCTGACAAATTAATTGGAATAGAACTATCAAAATTAAAAGTTCTAGTATATTTAGTTTCTTCTTCAAGTTTTTTAAATTGTGATTTTAATGAAATAAATTTATCACTATCCTTTCCTTGCACTTGACCTAAAAAATTAATCCATCCTGCAACAGTTAGAATAAAATTTTTATTTTCACCATGTTTTTCAAAAAATTTATTTTGAGCAACTTCAATTCCTTTACTATTCCAATTATAAAGTATTGCCCTTAAATTTTTGTAAAACTCTCTTTTAACGTTAACCTTTTCATTTACTACAAGTCCAGTTACAATTTGTCTAGTGTTTCTGTAATAATATCTATATTTAGCCTTATTAATTTTAAAACCATTTTGTTTAATTATAGAAATGATATTATTGACTTGAAATTTGGGCAACTTATCAAAACTAAAAGAAAAACTCATGTCATCAGCGTACCTTGTATAAGTGATATTGAACCTCCTACAGTATTTATATAATTCTAAATCTAGTTTTTCACAAATGAAATTTGAAATAATTGGAGATGATGGAGAGCCTTGTGGTAGCGAGTTTTTGTAGGTAAGTAAGTCTGCAATTTTGATAGCTTTAGTCTCTGAAACATTAAATTTTGTAGTCAAAAATCCAACAATTCTAGAGGTTGAAATATTTAAAAAAAAGTTCTCTAAATCAATATTGAGTACAATTTTTTTGTTTACATGTTCTTTTGCATTTGTAACTATACTTTTATTTAATTCAAAACCATGTGAGTGCTCATATTTTGTTCTATTTACAAGAAAAAATAATGAAAACTCTTTTTGTATACTAAATAATTGATTTAATGGCTCATTGATATTTCTATAACTGCCATTTTTCTTCTTGATTTTGAAGCTTTTATAAAAAGAATCTTTTCTTGATAGAATATAATCAATTAGTGATTCACTAGCAACCTCATTTAAAAAGACATCTAGGTCTTTAGACCTATATTTGGTTGTTAATATTTTATAAAGTTTTATATCCATTAGAAAAAAAAGGAACTCGTTAATATTCATGAGTGAGGGTTTTGCGAAAAGCAACCCACAACATTGTTAAAAGCCATTGCGTAACACAACAGATAGGTTTTAATAAGAAAAACCAATAGTAAATATTTTAAACGAGTTCCATAATTTATGTTTTTTTTTATTTTAAACCTTCCCAACAAGAATATCCTTCCGGATTAGCATCCCATTTGGCTTTATAATAATTAAATGTAGCTGCATTGACTTTCAACTCAATTTTTCTAAAAGCATCTAGATTTAAGCATTATCACTTTTTGAACTAGATAAAATATGGGTGCCAATAAAAAGCTATCATAAAAATAAATTAGTAAGTTAACTACTTAAACTGATTTCTAATATTGAGAGAACAAAAAACACACCAATAAATATAAACAAAAAAAATGGTGATTTAGAATTCTTCATAAATTTGTTATTGAGATTATTATATAAAAACAACCCAGATAAAATTATAGGGATAATACTCCCTGCTATTCTTTGTCCTGCATAATATTGACCTTTTGAGGCAGATAATAAAAGTATAGTTATTAGTAAGTAAGAGGCTGGAACAAAGATTGAAGTTAACAAAATATCTTTTTTTCTTTTAAAATCACTTAAATAAATGATAGCCCAAGATATTGCTAAAATTAAAAAGGAAATAATCATATTATTAAAGTTAATTTAATTTGTTGGTTGCATAAGATTCTATTAATGTATTTTCTATCAACCTTTCTTTATCTGATTTTAAACCCAAAAAAATAAGGTTTGTAATATAAAGTATCACTATTAGGAAGATGTAATAATTAAGTAAATTAGGTTTTATATATTTGATGGTAAAATAGATGGTAGTTAATATGAAAAGTATTGTCATTACTCCTAAAAACTGATAAAGGGTATATTTGGAATTGCTATTCTCAAGATTTAATTTTTTCAAAGAATAAAACTCATTTGAGGAAACTAAAATTTTTTTAATGTCTATTGGAATTTGTTTTCCTTCATTATTATACAATGCCAAATTGTAAATAAATGATTGTTTTTTATATTCAATGATTTGTGAAAATGGTAATGATGCACTAAATGAGTTCATAAACCCTTTTAAATAGTCAATATCTACATCTCTATATGTAGAAATATAAACTAAAATTCTGTCTGAAATTTCAGCTTCTAATTTATATGAGTCTATCTTGTTAAATGGTATTTTTAGATAAGAAATTGTAACAATTGTTAAAAATAATATTGCTACAACTTCTTTTAAAAACAGTTGTTTTATTAGTTCTTTTTTCATTTTTTTATATTTTAATAGTTATAATCATTAGGGGTTATTCTGTATTTACAAATTAATTTTTTGTTAGAGTCAACATAGATATACACAAAATCTAGTTGGGCAATTATGTATGATTTGTTATTAGGGTTATTTCTAATAAATTTAACTCCAGACTCAATAGCTTTTTCAATAAAACTATCAACACCTTGTTTATAAAGCTCTGAATTATAATAATCATCAATCTTAAAAAAATAGGCTAATTCATTCTTCTTTTTATCGTAATTTACAATTATTGCTGTTGTTAATTTATCAATTTTAATAGGCATCTTTCTGTTCATTATTACTGCAGACTCACCAATTTCTTTCTTTGCAGCCAACACTTTATTTTGTGCTTTTAGATTTAAACAACAAAAGGTTAATAATATAAAAAGGTATTGTTTTTTCATTTGTTTAGTTTTAAGTTTTAAAAGTATTCCAATAAATCACAGCCTATTTACGGTTTTCCTCATTTTGACAAAATAAATATAGTTGTCATTAATGATAACCACATAAAGCAAAAATAGAACAAAATTTGAGTTATCAAATACTACAACTCAAAATAGTTCAATGTCAGACAATTCTCTTCAGATTAATGTTGGTAAACAAATCCAAAAACTCAGAGAGTCAAAAGGCATTTCTCAACAAGATTTAGCTGCAAAATGCAACTTTGAAAAGAGTAATATGTCTAGATTAGAAGCTGGAAGAGTTAATCCTACTCTATCAACTTTGGGAAAAGTTGCAAATGCCCTTGATGTTACTTTAGCAGAACTTTTTACTTTTAGCTAAAGCAAAATACCCCTCTTAACACATCACAATTGTAGGCAAGCATTATCTTCTTTACTTTAATTGAATTTAAGTCTCCTATGTATCTGTAATAATCATAATCTACTCCATTTTTGTCTGTTTTAGTTTCATTGTATTCCAATTCCAATTCATGTATTGCAAACTCTTCCCCAATAGTAAATTGAGTTAAAATAATATTTTCCATTGTTTAAAATGATTAGTTTGATACCTAAACAAGAATTGTCAGGCAAAAATAGAATTGAAAGAGAATAGATAAGTAGTGTTGCAAATTTGCAAGTGCAAATTAATTACAACTCATAGTCATCTATTGGGTCATAAACATACCAATCAATGGCATTAGTGTTAAATAAAACTTTCCTGTTTTCCTCTCCATTACCTGAAATAACATAGTGATTTGCATGTGAGGCATCCATTATTTTATAGAAAGCTGATTTAATTCTTGATAAGTGTGTGTAAATGGCTTTTGTTTCTAAATTAACCACATCTTCAACACTCTTAATCATTTTATCATGATCTAATTGGTTTGAAACCGAAATGTAAATAGTAAGAAGTTCTTTTTTAAAGTTTTCAAGTTCTTTTAGATTAATACCTTCTGGGTGTTTCAAGAATAAAAAATAGACAGATTTGGTTAAATGGCTTAATTCTACTTCTTTTTTGAAGTAAGGAAGCAATATCTTATTTTGCTTATCAATTTTGATTTTGCTTATACTTTTAAAATCAATTTTTTCAGTTTGTTTGTCAAGTAAGTCCTTTAAAATAGGTACAATAAATAACAACTGTCCTGAATCAGATAAAGCAGCTAATCTCTCTTTAAAATCAGCAACAATTAGAGTTGCTTCTTCATCAAGTTTTTCTGTTAAATCTAATATGGGAGGTGTATTAGCTATCATAGCATCACCTAAACTAAAATTCTCCTTCTCTGGCTTTAAATAAAAAAGCACATCATCAAAAAACAAATCATAATCTTGATTTGAACTGGAATTAAAGTAATCAGAAACTCCTATTACTCCAGATTGCATTTTAAAAAAAAGTAATCCTGAATTTATTTTACCCTTGTAGCCAACTAAGTTTAGCAACTCTTCACTATTTATTGAATTGGGTATAAATTTATCCTTGTCAAAGAGTTCCTGAAGATTTTCAATACTATGATTGAAAAATTGACTCATCATTTTTTCTTTGTAATTTGTTACAGCCTTATTGGGAATTTGATAATAACTAAGCTGTGGTAAAAAATATTCTAATACATTTTCAATGTTGTCAATTGAATCTACTAAAAAAGGCAAGAAGATGAAGTTTAAATCAATTGAAGCAAATTTACTTTTAAGTGATTCATGATTTTTCCTGATATAATTACTAAGTTCTAAATTTTGCTCTTTTTCAAAGTAAATAACATAATCATTAGGAATATCTAAATCATATCCAAATCCAGTTTGGGTTTGTAATTCTGTTTTCTCTATAATTATGTTACTTTGATTTTGCATTTAAAATTATCATTTAAAACAACGAATATAAAAAAAAGCTATTTAAAGGAGGTCATATAGTTTGTTTAATTTTGGTATTAATAAGCTTTATTTACAGTAAATCAAAAATCCTATTAGTTTAGGCATTTAAGTTTGCTAAAAAACTGGATTTAAGACATAAATTTAGAAAGGTAAATTAAAATATGGCTATTTAACTATATGATGGTTTATAGTTGAATACCATTTTTACCTGTTTTTGAGGGGTAAATGGACTGCCTTACATCTTCAACTTAATTTTCCTTCATTGGAAAAACTATAAAAACCATTCTTTGTAATAATTAAATGGTCTATTAAAGTAATGTCTAAAAAATCCGCACATTTTTTGATACTCCTAGTCAAAGTAATATCAGCATCACTAGGCTTTAGATTACCACTAGGATGATTGTGACACAATAGTATTCCAGTTGCATTACATTTTAAAGCTACTGCAAAGATTAATCTTGAATCTACAATAGTTCCTGTAATGCCTCCTTTGGATAAAGGATAAATTCCAAGCACTTCATTAGCTCTGTTTAGGAGTAACACTTTAAACTCTTCTTGCAATTCAATTGTATCTAAATCCCATAAGGACAAGAGCACCTCAAATGCTTTGTTTACACTAGTAATTTTTATTTTAGGAGTACTGGTAGTACTGTAGGACACTTTTATTTCTGCTACTTCTTGAGGTATTGAATGAATTTCTGTTGTCATTTTACTTAAGATTAAAAACAAAAAATGTCCAAAATTTATGTTGTACTATATAGATAGCTTATAAATTTTGGACAAAATTAGATTTGGTTAATGAACTAACTGACCATTAGTTGAGAATGAATTGCCAACAGGGGCTTTAGACATAAACTCTTCAATGGTAGTGTTACTCTTCTGAGGAGAATAGGTAGGATTTTCCTGCTCTACATATTCAAATCTGTGTGAAAGTGAAATGATTTCTCCTGTATCCTTAATGGTGTAGGAGTAGTCCTCACATACCACTTTCTTAACAGACCCTGGCAGTTCTGTTCCAATTAATGAGATGCAGGTTGCTTCATCAAATGTGCAAGACATTGATGCTTTTCTTGCAGTCATATAATTCTTTCCTGTTTCTTGGGATTTTACTATTTCAACCCCGCCTTGTAATTCTAGAGTAAAGAATTCTTTTCCTTCCTCTGTTGTTCTTTTTTGATAGTTTGAAATTCTTACCATTTTTTTTTACTTGTTTTTGAGTTAAACATCTTAGTAACAAAACAATATTTTCTCTGGAGCAACACTTAGCTTTCACCTTAAGTAATTATTTCCAGCCAGAATTTATTGTTTAACACAACACCAGGGGGGCGTTGTAATCACTATTAATTGGTGGGGGTTTTGAAACAGGGTGGTTAAAACGTACATTTTTTTAAAAATTTTAATACATTTGCACAATCAATCACACTAAACTTCAGACTATGAGAGATATTAATCAAATATGTGACTATATTATATCAAGACTTAAAAGTGATGAGAATGTTCCTTTAAGTAATATTAAATTACAAAAATTATTATACTATGTTCAAGCTTGGCACATAGCAATTAAAAATACTACTCTGTTTGATGGTAAATTTGAGGCTTGGGTACATGGTCCAGTAAATAGAGATGTTTATACAAGATTTAACTCTTCTAAATACCTTTATTCAGAGATTACACAAGATGATATTATAGATAAAGATGTTTCAAGTAAACTTAACAAGGATGAAATTAAACATATTAATCTGGTCCTTGATAGTTATGCTAAATTTTCCGGCATCCAACTTGAAGAAATGTCACATAATGAAATGCCATGGATAGATGCAAGAGAAGGTTATCAGCCAAATGAAAGATGTACAGTTGAAATTAATGAAATAACTTTAGGTGCTTTTTTTAGAGCTAGACTTTAATAACTAACAATTAGGATGAGCATCAAAATAACTCCAACAAATGTTTCAGATTCTCAATCAATTGTACCTACATTACTAAAAAGCGCAACACTTTGGTCTTTTTCTTTTCAATATTTTAATCAAATAAAATATTTTGGACTAGATGCATCAGAACCTAAGTGGTTTGTTTCACTTTTAGAAAGACTCAAAGATTTAAGCAGTAAAGAAAGAGCAATTTTTTTTAGTGATAGAAATTGTACTAGACTATATAAATATCATAAAATTGATTGGCAAAGTAAAAATATTCCAATTAATAAAAGTGATATAAATTGGATTGACAAACACTATATTCAAAATGATGAAGATTTCCCTTTTTTTCAATTTAAGATTTCTAAAGCAAATGGAAGAATTGTAGGATTTTGGAATGAATCCAGCACTGTTTTTAATATAGTTTTAGTGGACCCTTTACATAACTTACAACCTTCTAAAGACTACAATTACACTGTAGATGATTGCTATCCATTAAGTTGTGAGTACTCTTCTTTAATAAAAGATATTGAAGAACTTAGTTATAAACCAACAGGTTGTCAAGATTGTAATATTAAATCCCAACTAAAAACTATACCAACAAAACTAAACAAATCAAAAGTTGTTATGGGTTTTTTAGATGAAGATTTTTTTGAAAATTACAATGAAGTATTAGAAGAAAAGTCTTTTACTGAAATCTTAAAAGATGGTATAATTAATAACTTAAAATAAGATTTAAGAAACACCTGCAAAAGCAGGTGTTTCTTTTTAACCCAAAAACCAAGCATAGTTGGTAGAACTACCACTTAGTGCATTTGAGATGCCTTTACTAAAATCAAAGGCATTCACCCCTCTTTCAAGGAAAGTGTCAATATAACTGGTTTTATTAGAGCCAGTTAATAAGTTGTAAAACTCCCACATGCTAATATCTCCATTAGCATTTCTGCAGAAGCTTTCATCTTGGTAATAATCTTTAGCCACAGTGTTAATGTGACCATCATTTAGAAGCAATTCTGGGATTAATGACTTTTCTTTTTTAGGCAAGTAATTGTAAAGCCTACTCTTGCCAATAATTTGAGCAAAATCTCTTTCAGATAGAGTATTGTTGAGTAGGTTTTTCATTGAATTCAAATGCTCTTGAGCCTTATATTCTGCTAATGTTTGTAACATTTTAGCTTCAAGGTCAAGATGACTCATAGCTCTAATTTCATTTTGATATCCATCTGTAGAAATACAAAGGTTGCAACAAACCATATTCTGGAAGCCAATAAAAAACTTGAATTTCTCATAGGTTTTCTTGTTGTAAAGATTTTCCAAATTATAGCTTCTAACTCCTCCAATTGTTAATGCCAATTTGTTGCCATTAATTGTTTCTGTAATTCCAGGAACTCTTATAATAAAAGCCATTCTCTCAAAATAAGAGGTTCTCTGATGCTCTTCCAAGTCTTTGGCAGCAATATGTAAAGCATCAGGAGTTCTGCCTTTAATTTGATGGCTAACTCTTATTTCAGGAGTATCTATAGGCTCATTTGGAAAGATAGTTGCTATGGCACTGATGGCAGTTTCTATAAACTCCTGATGAGATAAAGTTATTTCATTATCTTTTGTAAAAACAGGAATTACATTTTTGGACTTTAAATGAGAAAGGCTAACACTTTCCGTATTAGCCTCAATAAAGGGTGATTTTACAATAATTTCAGCCAAACTCCTAGAGGTAATAACCTTATTTTCTACTGGCAGGAGTATCTCTGCATTATGGGTAATATTAACTGGCTTTAGGGTAAGTTCCATTTCCATTTGATGATATATTTGTTAAAAGGTTATTTAATAGATTCTTTTTGTTTACAAATTCATGTTCCAAACTCTTAGCCATATCAAGATTGTTTTGATACAGCTGAGTTAGTTCTTGGATTGTCATGCATTCTACAATCTTCTGCTGCATCTCAGACATGGTAATAGTGCTGTTGCACCAATCTAATATCTTTTTACCTGTATGAGTATTGATAAGAAATTGGGGCTTTCCTTCAAAAAGTAAAGTTCTATCTTTAGAAGCAGAAGCAAAATGTTTGCTATCTATGTCAAAGACAACAGTAAACTCGTAGCTAATTTCATCTCTTTGGATAGCTTTTAATCCTACTTTCTCAGGAACCATTTTACCATTTTTCTCATTGATTACATAATCTTGTTTGACCCTCATAGTAGCTATAAAATGAATATCACTCTGTAATATCTTATCTACAAACTTTTTTTCCATAGGCTTAATTTTAGCCCAATTTACAAAGGAATTTCCCTGTAGGCTTGAATGGTAATCTAACAGGTAATCCCAGCAATGGCTGATGCTATCAAGGATTACAACTTCCATTCCTGCCTTGATACAAATATCAATTGCTTCCACATATCTATCTGGTGAATGTGGGTTGTCTAAACTTAGTACATTATATCCACCTAAATGGGAATATAAATTACTGCTTCCTGCTTCACTATCTATAATAGCTACTTTAGACAAATCTCCATTTGTCAATCCCTGTGCTAACAATATAGCACTCATAGTTTTTCCTGAACCACTTGGTCCTTGCAGAGCCATCTTTATTTTGGCTTTGCTTCTTTCTGATTTTTTTAATTGCATAATTTTAGTTTTAAGAGTAATAATGATTTTTAGGTATTTGGATTTTGGAGTTTTGGAGAAATAAAAAAGCCAACCTCATTAATAGAGATCAGCTTCTTATTTGAAAATTGGGACATTTTTTCCTTTTTATATATATAGGACTTCGGAAAAAGTGTCCCGTTTTACTTTTTATAGAACAATTTCTGGCATATTATCATACAACAAATTATTCAGATTTAATTCATCCAAGTTAAATATTTGTTGAATATTATAGTATCTTATTTGCCCTACTTTAATGTTTTTAGAATCTTTTTGAAATAAAATATCTACTAATAAACTATAGAAAAAGTTGATTACTTTTTCATCTTCACTAATTCTTCCTAAAGTATCATTGTAAGGAAAAATATCTGTTTTTAAAAACTTATCAAGTAACTTTAATTCATTCAATTTGCCTTTCATTTGCTTTTCATTAAATACAGAGACAAAGGTTTCATTTGGTTTTATGTTAAGTGCTATTTTACTTGGTGAATTACCTCTTGCTCTAACATTAATAATACTATTTCTGATTAGCTCAATGAATATACTCCATTCTTTAAATAGAATGATTGTGGCTCCTAATTCTCTTTCCATTTGATAAGTACCCATTTCTAAATCAATAGTATAATCTCTGTTAATATCCAATTCTACTGAATACTTTACACAAGATTGAAGGTAATAGTTATATAGCTTTGCTTTAATCTCTTTTTCATTATTAGGAGTAGACACTTCAAAGTTAATTATATTAAGAAGGAATAATTTTATTCTATCAAATTGCTTTTTAGTTGCTAATTTTCCATCAAAATATACCAACTTATTTCTAAGTATTGATTGTTCTAATTCAAAGTACAATTTATATTTGGAAAAGTGATTTAGATTTAAACCTTCTTCATCTTGGAAAACAGAATTGCTTAATGTGTCTTGATAAATTTTTACCAAATCAGAATATAAATTTTCTCTTTCAAAAAATATTTCATATTTCTTAACAATACTGGTTAATTTACAATTTTGAAATTGATTAGTTATGGAAGCCCAAAAAACATAGGTTGCAAGGTCTCCTCCAAAAAACTGGCTTGTTAGATACTTTTCACCCTTTTCCAAAATAAATATTTCTTTTGTAGGGTATAATAATCTATTCATACCTATTCTATCAACATTTGAAAGATGTACCTCCGCATTATTAACTTGACTTTTTAAAGCCCTATAGGTTTTAACTAGTAGCTTATTCTGCTCATTAATATTGGAGTATTCAACAATTTTACTTTCATATTCTCTATGGGAATTAAAAGTATTTACAATAGATTCATTAATTGATTCAGTATATGGCAATGATTTTAGATTGATTCCAAGTGGGGGAGGCATTATCATATAAATATCTCCCACTTTTCTTTGCCTTGCCAAAGTTTGAATTATGGCATTTGCACCAGATGTAAACACCCCTTTGTTATTTACAAAGTCAATATCTAATCTGTAAGGTATGAAAATAATTAAAGCATGATTTTCTTTGTTAATATTTACACCTGTTGTAAAATTAGTTCCTACATTGTAATAATTATTGTCATATTTATTGTTAGCATTATCTCGGTCAAAAACATCTGCATAACAATAGTTTATTCGTTTTTCAACCTTCATTAAAATTTCCTTTACCGTAGCATCTTTCTGAAATATCATTTTTATTTGTTCTTTTGAATAAACAACTATATCAAAGTCAGTTTTGGCATCAACTACATCATTCAGAATTTTTAAAAAACTGGAATTGCTTGATAATGCACCTGAATTGTGAATTACTAAATGTAATCTACTTTGCTTTTCAGGAAAAATTTTTCTTTCTGATTCTACAATTTGTATTTTTCTTTCTGTGAACTCAGATAAATATTTAATTACCTCTTTAGAAGATTCGTTAAAAGTAGCGCTAACTACAAATATCTTATGTATAAACCCTTGATACTTCCAAAAACTATAAAAATATTCCTCTTTAAAATTATGGATACCATCATGAATTTCATCAAAAAAGACAATTACTTTTTTATTGTTTTTAGCACAATAGGTGTGTAAATTATTAAAATACTTTATCTTTTTTCCGGCTTGAAAAAGAAAATCTTCTCCTGAATTTCCTAATAAGCTATTAATAGACATTATATGAACTTTGTAATCACTTACTTTAAAAGGTTTTACTACATCATCATCGCTAATAAAACCATAATTCATTCGTTGTTTACTTTCTAAACTCTCAGGAAAATTTAAATGTTTAATATCCAACATGTTAAAAATTTCATCTCTGCTGATACTATTTTCATTAGTATCTTTAGAAAGATCATCTTCATATTGTTGTATTAAGCTATTGTATGGAACTGCAAGTATAACAACGTATTCGCCTGTGTTTGCATAATTTTTTATCATTTCAATGACAGCATAGGATTTGCCTTGTCCTACACCAGCATTTATAACAACAGTGTTTTTTTCATCATATGATTGATCAATTAACTCTATAATTTGACTTGATATAAATCCTTCATCATTAGGAGTTATAATGCTTTTTGGATTAACCTCATAGTATTGACTATCAAAATCCTCAGGATTTATTTGCTTAAATTCTATAGGTAAGTCTTGTAATTCAAAATCAAGTAAATTCATAAAGTAAAAATTAAACTGTGCTGTAAAAATAGAAAACACAGTTTAATTTACCCTTTACTTATCCAGTTTATTTCCTAAATCAATAATATGCTGACTTAATTTGGAATTCACAACCTTTGCATAATGCTCTTGAGTTGTAGAAAGTTTGGAGTGTCCTAATAATTCTGACACAATCTCCATTGGCACATCATTGTAAAGTAATACAGTAGAAGCAAATGTTTTTCTTGCTATGTGATGAGTAAGGTTTTTAGAAATGCCAATAATATTCGCAATTTCTTTCAAGTATTCATTGAACTTCTGATTAGATATTTTGGGAAACAACAATTCTGAAGTATCAACATTGTAAATCTGAAGCACTTGTTGGGCTCTTGGCAATAATGGCACTTTATAATCCCTGTCAGTTTTGCTTCTTTTGACTACAATCCATAAATTACCATCAAACCCAGTTATAATGTCAGATTTCTTCAGTAAACTCATTTCTTTAAATGCCAGTCCAGTATAGCAACAAAAAACAAAAAGCTCTTTTACATTTTGAATCCTAGGAGTTTTAAACTGATGGTTTTCAAGCTTTCTAAGTTCTTCATTTGTTAAAAAAACAATATTCTTTTTAACCACCTTGGCAGTATGCATAATAAAAGGATCTTTTTCAAGGTATCCTTCAGAAATTGAAAACTTAAGAGTTTTTCTAAATCTTTGGATAGCCTTGTTAATAGTGCTTTGGCTTAGTCCATTTTTGTTTTTGCCTTTTTGGGTTTTTAAAAAATAATCATAATCATCAAGAAAATTACTTTTAACTTCCCTGAGTTTTATATCAGAAGAGTTAAATTTATATCTGACAAAGTCTTTTAGATGGTTAAATGACTCCAAATACTTATTGTAAGTAACAAGCTCAATATCCTTGCCAATTAACTTTTTAATTTTATTGTTGTACTCCGTATATACTTCTAGTATCCCTTTTTCTTTCTTGGGTTTTTCTCCTTTGTATATTAAATAGAGGTCAGTTACATCAAAATCAGTACCTTTCATTTGTAGAAACAAAAAAGCCTGATTAATTTTATTTTTAATCAGGCTTAACTTGCTATTTACTATAGAATTTTCTTCATTTGGTGGCTTGGTTTGTTGTATCTTACTGTACCAAGTGTTTGGATTAATTAATAATCCTGTGGAAAACTCATGCCTATCATCTAAAAATGTAATTCTACATCTAATTGGGCATTTACCTTGCTTATTTATCCTAGCTTTCTGAAGCAAGAATAGAATTGAAATTTTATTATTGTTCATTATTTTGGAAATTAAAAAGTGGTACACCTGAGAAATAAAATGGTACACCTAAATGTGTGCCTTTTTTGAAGTAATTTATGGGTAAAAATGGAAGAATATAATGGGGTAAATTTGGGTTTCAAACACTCCTTAAAATCAAAAAAGCCATCCTTAGATTCTGAAATAAATTCAGAATAAATGGAAAGCTTTTCATTGGTCTAACTACTAAACCGTGCTACGAGTTACAAAGTCGTAGCAAAACAACACAACAATTTTAAAAACCTTTTTTGGGCAAAAAAGTCACGCTTTTACACGTGACTTTTCCCAATATTAGCGGTCTGGACGGGACTCGAACCCGCGACCCCATGCGTGACAGGCATGTATTCTAACCAACTGAACTACCAAACCAGCGCTTTATTGCGAGTGCAAATATACAATCTATTTCGACTATAGCAAGTGTTTTTTGATAAAAATTACAATAAAATTACACGGTATTATCCAAAGGTTTGTTTTTCAACAAGGTATGTCGTGAGTATTTTCTCGAAATCGGCACCAGCAGACACGGGAACATACTTTATTTTGTTTTGAGCACAAGTGAGCGCAACCTTTTTAAAGTAATTAGCAACTTGGGATTCGTACTCTTCTTTAACAGAATCGGCAAAAATATTAATCTCGTCGCCTGATTCTAAATCTATGAATTTTCTTGGTGCAGTGTCAAAATCAAAATTCAACTCTGTTTTTTGATCAATTACGTGGAACAAAACTACTTTGTGTTTGTCGTGTTTTAAATGCTGTAAGGCCCTAAACAAGGCTTCTTCGTTACCGGATTGAAACATATCTGTGAAAAGCACAATCATGGAACGCCGATGGATTTTCTCCGCTATTTGATGCAAAAATGCAACTGTATCGGTATTTTTTGTGCTTTTTTGATTTTCTAATAATGATTCCAATTTATTCAAAATCATTCGATGGTGGCGATCACTTCCTTTTTCGGGCGCATAAAACTCATATTCATCAGAATATATGCTCAAACCAACGGCATCTCTCTGTTTCTTAAGCAAATTCATCAAAACCGCTGCTGCTAAAACTGAAAATCCAATCTTGTTTTCATAGAACAATTGGCTGTCTTTCAATATTGGATAATGCATTGAGGATGAATTATCGATGATTAAATGACATCGCAAATTCGTTTCCTCTTCGTATCTTTTGGTGTAAAGTCGATCGGTTTTGGCAAACAATTTCCAATCGATGTGTTTTGTACTTTCCCCAGGATTATAAACTTTATGTTCTGCAAATTCAGCAGAAAACCCATGAAACGGACTTTTGTGCATTCCCGAAATGAATCCTTCTACAACCTGATTCGCCAACAATTCTAGATGTTGGAAGCTGGCGATTTTCTCTATTTGTGATTCAATTTTCATCTTTCAAATGTATTAAAAGATTTAACGATTTAAAAATTAAAAGATTGGAAATATAGAAACTGAAATAAATTAAGTTTAAATAAAAAAGGCTTGACTTTCGCCAAACCTTAAATTAAATTCTTTTTGAATTGTATTTATTACAATAAAGCATTCAAACTGTCGGCGTAAGTTTGCTTTGGCGCAACACCTACTTGACGTCCTACAACTTCTCCATTGTGAAATACTAAAACTGTTGGGATATTTCTTACTCCGTATTTAGCAGCAAATTCTTGATTTGCATCTACGTCTACTTTTCCAACTACTGCTTTTCCAGCAAATTCTACTCCAATTTCGTCAATGATTGGCCCAACCATTCTGCAAGGTCCACACCATGCTGCCCAAAAATCTACCATTACTGGCTTGTCTGATTTCAAAACTACTTCGTCAAAAGTAGCATCTGTTATTGCTAATGCCATATATTCTATTTATTAATTTAGTTTTATTTACTGCAAATTTAATAATTTAAAACCATTCCAACACAATTCCAAAATTAGTTTTGATTATAAAGGTATTGTGATAACTTATTGAAGAACCATTTAATCGATTAGAAGTGATATCACGCAAAATAGGTTTTATAAATTAGTTGCAACATTTTAATTGTAATTAATAATTGACTTTAACCAAATTTGCCGCGGCTTTTGCACGTTCCACGGTAACTTCTATTGGCGTTTCCAAACTATCACTGACCAATGAAACGCCCATTCTTCTGTATGGTCTCGAAGTAGGTTTGCCAAATATTCGAAAATCTGTTTTGTGTAGAGCGGCGATTTTTTCTATACCTGAAAAAGTTGGGCTATTTGAATTTTCAAGGGCTAAAATTACGGCACTTGCACCTGCTTTTTCTAATTTTATTTCAAAAATTGGCAGGCTAAGAATAGCACGTAAATGGAGTTCAAATTCATTGAAGTTTTGCGTTCCAGCGAGTGTTACCATTCCTGTATCGTGAGGCCTTGGTGATAATTCAGAAAAATAAACCCCATCGTCAGTAAGGAAAAACTCAACGCCAAAAAGTCCAGCGCCTCCTAAAGCTTCAGTGACTTTTTCGGACATATCTTGAGCTTCATATAAATCTTTGTCGGAAATTCGAGCGGGTTGCCAACTTTCTTGATAATCACCTCGCTCTTGCCGATGACCAATTGGGGCACAAAAAAGTGTCGGATTATTATTCTGAACTACCGTTAGCAATGTAATTTCTGAATTGAACTTCACAAATGCTTCCACGATTACTTCTACAACATCACCCCGAGACCCCTCAACGGCATAGTTCCAAGCTTTTTTAATGTCGAAAATTGTTTTTATTGTTGATTGTCCTTTCCCAGAAGAAGACATTAAGGGTTTTACAACACATGGAATTCCAACTTCTAGAACTGCTTTTTCTAATTCATCAGCTGAAGTTGCATACCGATAATTTGCCGTTTTCAAACCCAATTCTTTGGCAGCCAAATCGCGAATCGCTTTTCTATTCATCGTGAAATTTGCGGCTTTCGCAGAAGGAACAACTGTAATTCCTTGTTTCTCATAGTCATAAAAACGCTCGGTTCTAATGGCTTCAATTTCAGGAACTATAAAATCGGGTTTGTGTTTTGCAACTATTCTATCTAATTCGGCACCATCGAGCATATTGATTACCTCAAAACTATAGGCGACTTGCATTGCTGGGGCATTTTCATAATTATCAACGGCAATTACAAGTTGTCCAATCCGTTGTGCGGCAATTACAAATTCTTTTCCTAATTCACCGGAACCTAAAAGTAGTATTTTCATAAAATAAAAAAGTTTAAAGTTTAAAGTTTAAGGTTGTGAAACTTTAAGCCTTAAACTTTAAACTAATTTAATTTGAAGTAAGTAATTATGCTACTGCTTCCTTTATTCTTCGTAACGCTTCTGTCAATAAATCTTCGCTTGTAGCATACGAAAAACGGATACAATCGGGATTTCCAAAAGCATCACCAGTTACTGTGGCTACATTTGCATGAGATAAAAGATACATTGAAAAGTCATTGGCATCTTTAATGAAAGTTCCGTTTAGTGTTTTTCCGAAGAAAGAAGAAACATCTGGAAACACATAAAATGCACCTTCAGGAACGTTGATTTTAATGCCTGGAATTTCTTTCAAAAGTCCAACAACTAAATCTCTTCGGCTATGAAAAGCGTCCACCATGTGTTTTAAAACGCTTGGATCTGCATCTACAGCATTGATTGTAGCGCGTTGTGCAATACTGTTCGCACCACTTGTTACTTGACCTTGAATTTTTGTACACGCTTTTGCGATGAATTCTGGTGCTCCAATATAACCAATTCTCCAACCTGTCATCGCAAATGCTTTTGCAACTCCGTTTACAGTTATCGTTTTATCGAACATGCCTGGAATAGATCCAATACTGCAAAAAGTCCCTGAGAAATTAATGTGCTCGTATATTTCATCGGCAACAACATATACGTTTGGATATTTCTCCAATACTTTGGCTAATGCCGTTAATTCTTCTCTATTATACACAGAACCACTTGGATTACAAGGAGAACTGAACCACATCATTTTTGTTTTTGGCGTTAAAGCCGCTTCCAATTGTTCTGGTGTGATTTTGAAATCGCTATCTA
>Ga0209353_10000705_pt1 | contig 20055 bp, 13 predicted proteins | sample LauGreSpBDMM15SD_2_FD_187561 | JGI IMG/M metagenome (GOLD analysis project Ga0209353, IMG submission 187561) | Freshwater lake microbial communities from Lake Michigan, USA - Sp13.BD.MM15.SD (SPAdes) (version 2) | ecosystem: Environmental > Aquatic > Freshwater > Lake | place: Lake Michigan...
TCTTGCTAAAGAACCACGAACTTCGTGTGTAAGAGACATACAAGTGCTTTTGAACTTCCAGTATCATAGCAGGTCCTATGGGGTTCTGGGGAGGTCTTGGACCAGTTCCCAAAGTGGCTCTAAGCTTCTTATTACAATCTTATCTCAAAACCCACAGAGTAATTATAATTGATTTTAAAATATTCGTCAAGTATCATAAGACACAAAAAAAAGTTGTAGGATACCACTCCCACAACTTTACGTTTATATAACTGTTCTTTCCACCACCAGAACAGGTCTTGAGGTCTCAAAGTCACAAAGACCTTCAAGACTTTTATATCATACATCAAATGATTTTAGGTGTCAAGTATTGACAAGATATCAAAACCTGACTAAAATCACTCTGTTGGGTTTGAAGATAAATTATGTGATTAAATTATTTAAAGTTTTATTTGATCCTTTTGTTTCCCACCAATCTAAAATCTCATTACGGCATTTTTGATTTATTTGAGTGTCATCATCACGCCAAGTTGGTTTAAATATTTTTTCAACAAATAACGGAAAAACATAATTACCACCTTCAAAAAAAGAATAAACCATATTTTCAACTTGTGGTAAGAGAAACCAAAAAGAACTATATTCGTTTTCTCTAAATTCTTTATCATTTCCTTTATATTCTAAATGAATATAATCATTTGGATAATAATTTTTTATTAAATTTTCTGCGTGTTTTCTAGTAATTAAATACGCACATGCTGACCAATCACACCAACATCTGTTTCTTAATTTAACCTCTGGGTTAAAAAATATAAACATATCTTCTCTAATCAAACACAATTGAACAATATTCCAATTCTCTGGTAAAGAATTAAAAAATTCATCCCAGGTAAAGTTCCAATATTTTACAGTATCCAAAGATAAATCATCTTCACAAAAGAATGTGTAAGGTTCATCTGTATTCTCATACCATTCTTTAATTGCTTTCAAATGTGATGTAACTGGTCCTTTACCATTATGATTTACTAAAGGTCCCTCGATAATTTTATGATCTTCATCACTATATCTTTTGTAAATATGAGGTGTTACTTTTTGAATTCCATATTTTTCAAACATTTCATAAAGAACATCCATACGTTCTTGAGATTCTTCAATACTAATAAAATTAATTGAAGGAAAGTTTTTTAATTTTTCTGTTTCAAAAATAATATTTTTATTTTCAAATGCCCAATCATATTCGTGCAAAGAATCAACTTGTTCATAACCCATTCCAATCATCATATTTTTAATGGCACTCTTATAGTAACCAAGGTGGAGATGTTCAAACTCGACTCTTTTTATTCTATACTTACTCCAGTCAAATGTCAGTAAAATTTCAGCATCAATTCCCTCAATATTCAAACACAACCAATCAATCTCATATATTGAATGTTTTTCAAGTAATTCTTCAAGAGTAATGCAGGGAACTTCAAATGACTTTATTTCTCCACCCTGAAGATGTGGGCACCATGTCATATGTTTTTTGATGTGTTCTATATCACAAGATGCCATAGCATAGTGAGGATGCTCATTTGTATGATAATAAATTGTTAATGTATTTTGATTTTGTAATGGAGTTTTTATGGCAACATTTTCAATCTCTATATTGTTAAATTTACTATAACAATTCTTTATATCATCTATATGCAAACTATTAGCATCAACAAATAATCCAAACTCTAAATCATCATAATTTGAAAGTAAATAATTGGATAAGTCATCATTTGCTTTATTTGTACCAATTTGAACTATTTTCATAGACTTACCATCTTGAATGTTCTCCATATAAATTAATTCATCTAAATTTTTATCTCGACCCGTCGTTTCCCACCAATTCAAAACCGAATAATATGAATCATGATGACTTGGGTTTTGTCCGTTTATGATTAAATTTGGATTAAATTCTGGAGAGTTTATGGAAGTAGTTTCTAAATTAATTTCTTCTACAAACATTGGAATTGTATAGACTTTTCCTGAAGTAAACATTATATTTTCTACGATTGGTTGAATACTTCCCATATCGTAGTTAAACTCTTCATCACCAATCATAAATCGATCAAGTAATTTTTGACCATAAGGTCTAGTGAGCATAAAAGCCGTTGCAGACCAATCATCATAATATCTTTCACGAAATTCAATCTTTACCTGATCAGGTCTTACCCACATTAACTGAACTGCTTCCCAATCTTTAGGAAGTTTATTCATGAATTCAGTCCAATCAAAATTCCAATATTCTACAGTTTTGAATGAAACATCATCTTCAAAAAATACTGCATAAGGTTCATCGGTTTCGGTCAACCACTTTTTAATTGATTTTAGATGTGATGTTGATGCGCCTTTATTGGAACTATCTAGAGTATGAACTAGGGGTCCATGAATAATATCAGAACACTTTGAAAATCTATTAAAGATCATCGGTGTATAATTTTCAATTTTATAATTTTTAAATTGATTTTCGATATTATCTTGACGATCTTTACTTTCTTTTAGTGAAATATAATAAACTGATGGAAAATTAGTTAATTTATTTTTCATTATTAATCCCCAGTATCAAAGAAAAACATTTGCCATAGTCTTGCATTTTCTTTAGTAGTTCCAAAATATTCAGAAGCACTATGAATACAACTTGCATCAAATATCACAAGACGATTATATACATTACCAAGAACATCTACAGGTTCCCAAGGAGTTCCATCTAAATGGCATTCTCCTGGAATATTTGACCAAGCAGCATCCCAACCTTGCTCATAATAAGTTCTTGCTCTCGTTTGCTTATGTGCGTATAATGTAGTTCCACACTGATAAGGTGCATTGGGAGTAAGATATAACATTCCTCCCCACTTTTGACTATCACAGTGATAAACTAATGGTTCTCCAGACCAAGCAATTTGAAACCTTCCGTTCATTCCGTGCTCTTGCCAGGCAGTTATTTTTCTTCCCATAATTTCTTCAAATTTTTCTTTGAGGTTTGGGAATAAGAATTGATGTTTTGTGCGTCTTCCAATAAAACCTTTACCAAATCCACCTTCATCAAATTCTTGTTCTAATGCAAATTTACGAATTTCATTTGGATTGTCATAAAAATTATCTACAATCCATGATGTATTCTTTTTATTTGTCATAAAACTAAACTTAGATGTGGATCCATATGAAAAATAAATCATAAACTGCCCAAGAAATGTAGGTTTCCACAAATCACTAAAATCATATAAGTATTGGTCATTAAAAATATCTTTAGTTACATCTTTACCATTCCTTTCATATACATGAAGATCTGAATAATCATTCAAATACAAATTACGAAATTCAATAAATCTTTCTACGGCATTTTCATGATCGTTGATATGCCATTCACCGGCAAAATTTGTAACATTATTTCGAATGAATTCATAATTATCTTTTGTAAAAATTGAATACTCTCCACCTTCACAATCAAATTTTAAGAAATCAATTTTAGAAATATTATATTCCTTAATTATTTTTTCAAATGTAGTTGTAGAATATAAATTTCCTTCGTGGTCATAGATATAAACTCCATTTTCGGGTATTGATTTTATTTCTTCTTTATCCGAAATTGCTTTATTAATGAAAGTTACCGGACCGTGAGAAACATTTTTTCGTAAAAAATCTATAACAGTATTGGATGGTTCAATACAATAAACTTCTTTGGGTTTTTTATCTAAAATTGAGTAAGTAAATGATCCATAATTTGCCCCAACATCAAACACGATGTCATTAGGTTTTACCTCTTGATGTTTTTCATATGTTCTGTGGATAAAATTTTCATTCGTAAATAATTGTACATATTCTTCATTAAGATTTCCCCAATCAAATTTCGGAGCAGTTGGTGAATTAAAAATAACCTCACTCTCTTTTTGTTCAATTTCTCCCAAAGTCAATTTTTCTCTTACATAAATTTCATTATATCCAAGTTGAGAATGTTTTATATAATTTCTATCATTCATAAAAGGTTCGTAATTTAAATTATTTTGAAAATTTTCTAATACTATTACCTTTGGAAGGTATTTTTCTTGGTCAAATCCCAGCATAACTTCAAGTTCCCAACCCTCAGTATCTATTGATAATATATCAATACTGCTTACGTCTATTTTATCCAATAAAGTATTCAGTTTAATTGTCTCTACTTCAATAACTTCTTGAGTATTATGTTCCGGAACATTATCATACTTTATTCCTAGGGAAGAAAAACTTACCCCATCATTTTCTTGAGAGTACCAATAATCGTTATTGTAATTGATAGTAAAAGTTGTTTCTTTCTCTTCATTAGAACAAGCATACTGATACACTTCACTATTATTATCTCTGTGTTGTTTTACAAACTTTGGATTAGGTTCAACGGCAATTGTTCTCCATCCATAATTTCTAAAATGTTTCGAGTTGCTTATAAATTCTTGAGGTCCTGCACCAACTTCAACCATTACTCCCTTATAACCTAAGTCTGGGAAAAAATTTTCACGCAGATATTTGTCAGTTTCAAATTCGGAATAAAATTTATTACAAAAAATATAGTCTTCTGCATTTTTTGTATCTCCATTTTTATCTTTCATAATATTAATAATTTCTTCATTAACTAAATCAGGATGAATCCACCAATCTTCAAATGATGAAATTCCATCTGGTGATATATCATTAACAACTAAAACATATCCTTTACTTTTTAAGAAATCTCTTGATTTTTGTCGATATGATCTAGTCACATCAATATAATAATCGTGTTCATAGGTAATGACTGCAAATTTATACTTATCAAATGGTATTTTTAACATACATTCATAAGTATTTCTTGCTGGTTCTATGTCCAGTTGAAGATAATCAATTGTGGTTTCTTGAAAATTTTCATTTAGGAGTTTTTCATAATTTATATCTAAAGCATTTTGATTTAATACCTTAGTTTTTGGTCTTTCTTTAGTATATTCTTTTGCGAAAGTTTCGTCCAATTCAATTGAAACGCCTCTCCAATTAAATTTCTCTTCCAAAAGAGCAGTATTGTTTCTATCAAAGGGTTTTGCTCCTCCTATTTCAAGAAAAGTTCCATTAGTTTTTCCATCTAATGCAGAAAGAACAAATATATCTTGAAGAACTTGTGAGTAACTTCTTTCTATTGTATCAGAATTCTTAAATTTAAATCTCAATTGATTAAATTTTGACTTATCATAATATACTGCAGATTGAGAATTTGGCCCAAGACCAATATGCATAATTTTATCTTCAACCAAGAACCGATATTCCGAATTCATATCGTCCCAATATTCATCGACAAGAGAATAAAATAAATCTCTCGATTCTTTCATTTTCCCCCACCACCAAGAAGAAATTGCCTTTTGATATACTAAAAGATATTTCCCTTCATAGTCTGGAATATTAATTGGTTCAATTTCTTTATCATAACAATTTAAACCAAGAATAGAATAAGTATAAACTTGGTCCCATTCTTGTTTTTTTTCATACATTAAACACAAGAAATAATATGCCTCCGGTCTTTCTGGTAGAATAAACAACGCACTATGAATTAATGATTTTTCCGTCACCTCTCTTGTTGCTTGTTTTCTACAAGAGATTGATGCACGAAGAAGTGATGTATAAGCGAGGAGTTTATCTTCTGCTCTTTCTGCTGCTCTTAAATAATAAGTATGTGCAGATGCATTATGTCCCTGATTATCATACCATTCGGCAAGGTTATAATTTTTTTCAGGATTTTCCGTATCAGTTGCAAATAATACTAATTCATTCATTGATAAAGTCCTCCAAAAAAGATTCTGAAATTTTTAATACATAAGCGGCATTATCCACCGCACCAAAAGTAATCAAATAACTATTATCGTATTTTACTAAACCACAACAAAATTCTACTTTCATATTTAAGAATGAGAATAGTTTAGAAAATTTTTGAGATTTAAATTCACTATCCCAATATACAAATCTATGTCTGTATGTACCATTCTTTCTTCCTAATTCAGAACTATACAATTCCGTTTCGTGAACAATAGTTAAATATCCATCTTTATATTTAATGATTTGAGACCCGCCTCTCATATCATTAAATCCCGGAGTATATTGATTAGTTTCAAATACCTGAGTTTCTTCACCATTTGGATTGAACTTCATAATACAAGTAGGATTAGTCCACTTGATTAGATGAAAAGGTTTGTTCTCTATAGGAGTACAATTCTTCATACAATACTCATTATCCGGAGGTGGTCCAGGAATTCTAAATCTTGATACTTCTACAACTTTATCATCATTAAATTCAATTTCTGAAATTTCCATTCTTCCAGTCCCAACAGTATCCAAGTCTCTTCTTACTCCACAAAGATATACCTTATCATTCCACTGTACTAAACGCCCATCTTCCAATCCAACAAATTCCCATTGTGGTGTATATGTATCAAATCTTGAAGTATCAATTTTAGAATAATGTGTGATATTTAAATCTTCATCTAATTGTGCAATATAATTCCAGGTACGAAGGTGCATATCATTTTCTGGATGGATATACACCATAGGTCCCCATATATGTTCAAACCTATCTAACTCCGAATGATATAAAGTATAATTTATATTTCGAATATTAACTATAATACTTCCATCCACAACCAATATTGATGGATTTGTGAGTGAAGGTCCCATTAAATCTTCCGACGGAATCATTAATGGTTTTATAATTCCACCATTTTCAATAGCAAGTTTTACAAAATTCATATAACAATGTTATAATATATACATAAGTATTAATATATATTATACCACATGAAGAGAGATTTTGCAAAAAAAGGGTGGCATTACTTACCTAATATTACAACAAAGACAGAAGCAATAAAAATCAAATATGAAAATTTGATGGGTGCTATACACGATTTGGGTGGATTAAAAACTCACTATGATCCAGAAAGAGGAAATGTATTGACTTGTTATGCACCCCCATCAAGTGCATTTGTAATGAAAAGAATTCAACCAGTTTTAGAAAATCTTATCGGTGAAGAACTTATTCCTTCTTACTGGTTCTCTACGACATATCATAACAAAGGATGGATGAATTGTCATACTGATCGTCCTTCTTGTGAAATATCAGTCACGATGAATATCTGTGGAGATGTTGCGTGGCCAATTAAACTTAAAGACTTAGAAGGCAATAAACAATCAGTCGTAACTCCAATCGGTTGTGGATTAGTATATCTTGGAACAGAAGTAGAACACTGGAGAAGTCCTATGAGAACTCATAAGAACGATAAATTTATGCAACTCTTTTTACACTTCGTAAGAAAAAATGGAAAATATGCAGATTATGCTTATGATAAAAATAAAAAATGTTACGGGTTACTTAATGGATCGTGAATCATAAGAATAGATTTCACTTCATCAAATCTAGCATATAATGAAATGATTTCAGAATGACTTTGAAGTTCTGTTGGTAAAGTTGGAAATCCTATAGGAAATGTAGATGAGTTTGGAAGATTTCTTAAATTTTGTCTCCAAGTTTTAAACTCTACAGATATAGATCCGGTCTGTTCCAAATCTTTAATTACCATCCAATCAGTTAGTTCTAATATTTTATCACGAATTTCTCTGAGAGTATTGTATCTATCTTGTGTTCTATAAGAATCAAATCTAGAAATTTCATCATCCCATTCTTGTTGTGTTAAAATTTTTAATCCTTCACCCTCAGTTTCTGAAAGAATATGTGGCTTTCTATAAACTACATCATAAACAATTTCTATTCTTGTTTCTTCAGTTTTTTCCAAATCTAAACGATCAGAAACAGAAACTTCAATTTGTCTTTCAGTAGAACTAATAACTGTAATATTTAAATTATTTTGGTACTCGATAACTTCTTGCTGAGGAACCACAACTTCATATTCAAAATAATCAGGAACTTCTGATAAGAAGAAAGGAACTCGTTCTTGAGTAAAAAGAGAATATTTTGTTTCCAATCCTTTAATATTAGGCATTATATAACCCAGTGGTATATATGTTGCCCACATACCATTATCACGGTCAATAAGATAATGCTTAATTAATTGAGTCATTTTTAGTAAACCTCTATATTATATTTATTTGCAATCTCTTCATCTATTTCATCTTTTGTTTTAAATCCCTTAACCCTCATCCAAGTTACCAGAGTATAACGATTTCCAGAAATAACTGGTTCTACCGTATGCATAAACCATCTTGATGACGGGAAACAAACAAGAAGACCGGGTTCTGGTTTAATTTTAATTCTCAAATCAGGAAAAGAAAAGTATCCACCATCAAAATCATCGTTTAGAAAAAGAACAGTTGATAAATCACGATCTACTGTTTTTTTCCATATCTGAGTTCCATCTGGATTCATCCATAAACCATCAGAATCATTATGAGGTTTATAGTGACCTCCAGGTTCATAACAAAGTAATTGAGGTTCTTCACTATCTCTAATTTCAAATTGATAAAAAGGATTAATTACATTTTTAACTACATTATCTAGTAAATCTTTAACTTGTGAAAAAACAGGAATAATATTTGCACACTTTACATTTCTTGTGTTTAAATCTATTTTTGATTGACTCTCTCTAGTTTCATCACTTTTTTTACCATCAAAAACTGCCAGTTGTTCTTTATGAGAATTTCTCATATGATCAGTCAAAAATTTTAATCCTTCCCCGGTTACAACTTTTGGTTGAATTAAAACATTCGCAAGAATATCATTCATAATGAATTATATAAGTAACTTTATTTAGTTTGAGTTTGAGACTGCTGCAAAAACATATTTTGCTTTAGTTAGATTCTTTCCTGGTGCTGATACAGTTTCATTGGAGAAATCTAAACGATCTATGGTGCAAATCCATGGTGGAGCAAAACCACCACCAAAGTAACCATAATTAGAGTTAGATACTGCTCCGGGAAACCACCTTGCTTGAGTTAAATTGTTTCCTGGTGCTGATACAGTTTCTATTGAGAAATCTATACGGTCAATGGTGCAAACCTGTGATGAAATGACACCACCACCGCCAAAGTATCCATAATTCGAATTTGATACTGCTGCTAAACCATTTCTTGCTTGAGTTAGATTTTTTCCTGGTGCTGATACGGTTTCATTAGAGAAATCTAAACGGTCAATAGTACAATATAATGTCTGAAAAGGACTAAAATAACCACCACCAAAATAACCATAATTAGAACTAGAAACCGCTGCTAAAATACTTTTTGCTTGAGTTAGATTTTTTCCTGGTGCTGATACAGTTTCTGTTGAGAAATCTATACGGTCAATGGTGCAGTAAAAAACAGTAGGAGGAGATGTATAACCACCACCAAAATAACCATAATTAGAACTAGAGACTGCTGCTGAACCACTTCTTGCTTGAGTTAATTTTGCTGGAGTTGGTGCTGATACGGTTTCATTAGAGAAATCTAAACGGTCAATAGTGCAATAAAATGCAGAACCAAAAGTAAGATAACCACCACCAAAGTAACCATAATTCGAATTAGAAACTGCTGCTAAACCATTTCTTGCTTGAGTTAAATTCTTTCCTGGTGCTGATACAGTTTCTGTTGTGAAATCTATACGGTCAATGGTGCAAATATTAACAAGATTGTCATCAAGGCCACCACCAAAGTAACCATAAGTCTTAGAACCACGAAAAATTGATTGACCACCTGAGGTTGCTGCTAAAAATTGTCTTGCCTGGGATAACTTAGATGTTGGTACTGATGTGGTTTCATTTGAGAAATCTAGACGATCTATGGTACTAACAAACGTAGGAGTAGCACCACCACCAAAGTAACCATAAGAACTACTTGAGGTTGCTGCTAAATCTCCTCTTACAGAAGATAATTTAGGTGTAGGAGTTGATACTGTTTCATTTGAAAAATCTAAACGATTTATGGTGCAATAATAAGTAAAAGGAGGAGTATTAACACCACCACCAAAATAACCATAAGAACTACTTGAGGTTGCGGCTAATGCATTTCTTGCAATAGATAATTTAGGTGTAGGAGTTGATACTGTTTCATTTGAAAAATCTAGACGATCTATGGTACTAACATAAACACCAGTAAAACCACCAGCAAAATAACCATAAGAACTATTTGAGGTTGCTGCTAATCCATTTCTTGCAGAAGATAATTTTGGCGTAGGAACTGATACTGTTTCATTTGAAAAATCTAGACGATCTATGGTACTAACACCAGATACACCACCACCAAAGTAACCATAAGAACTACTTGAGGTTGCTGCTAATAAAGATCTTGCAGTAGATAATTTAGGTGTAGGAGTTGATACTGTTTCATTTGAGAAATCTAAACGATCTATAGTATTATAACTAATAACAGGAGGAAAGGTATAACCACCACCAAAGTAACCATAAGAACTACTTGAGGTTGCTGCTAAACCGTATCTTGCAAAAGATAATTTTGGTGTAGGAGTTGATACTGTTTCATTTGAAAAATCTAGGCGATCTATGGTATTAACATTAGGAGGACTATAACCACCAGCAAAGTAACCATAAGTCGCAGACTCTGGCCAACTCGAAAAATTGCGATTGTCTATATTTAAAACCTGACGATCATAAACATTATTTAAACCAAAAATATCTCCTACAAAAGGCATCTGAAATTACTCTATTTTAAGGTCGGGATTAAATAACGACTGAGGAATTTTCTTTTGTTCTTCTTCTTCAATAGCACGAAGAAGTTTCTGATCTATACCTGTAATTTCTTCAATACCAGAAGAAACTGCTTGTTGAAGATTACTCAAGAAGTCCATAGGGTCATTTGGATCACCAAAGGTTCCCTTAGTACGATTTACATCATCAGGAAGAACAGTCGGAGCACTTGCACGACGCATAGAACGAATATTACCAGCATTCACACCAGTTTTTGCTGCAAGTAAATCATCCAAAGATTGATTCGCAAGTCTGCGTTCCCAGTAGTTTGGTTGATCTTCGTCATATTGAATCTTCGAAACCAACTGACCACCATTCAATTCAGTCAGACGAGTAATTAATGTATCAAAACATTCAAGTTCTTCCACACAAGCTTTAAATCCACGATTCAAACCTTCAAGCATACGATGAAAATGAAACTCATCAATATCATACCAAGTAAGTTCTTCACCCCCCTGCCTAGTTTTCCACCAAATTGGTTGCGTCTTATCCTTTCCGTCCCACTTATAATAAAATTCTCTTGCTGCTCTTTTTGCATCAATAACTTGCTGTAAAAGACCCTCTGCTACACTTCTACGATTAATAAGTGCTGCTTTAAATGCCGATGGGATTGTAAAATTATCATGAATGATAAATTTCTCAATCTGAAAATTTGAACGACCTTGCGAAAGTTCGAATTCACTTTCTTCCCAACGAGTTGCTTCGTGAAGAATCTTAAGCATAAATTCATTATCATCATCCAAAACTTCTTTAGATGTTGCAAGAGCAATTGCTTCATAATTGTTAGGCATAATTATCCAATTGTTTTAATATTGTATTTCTATTTATGACGAGTATATTTCTCAGAGCACCTCATATTCACCATACAATAGTATCTTGGTCTTCTAACTACTTTTTTTTACAAAATGATAGTCACCATCAACACCTTGAACTATACTAATACAAATATTTGATTCTAATTCATATCCAAATGTTTTTAAATACTCCACAACTTCTTGGAGCATAGGTGCTCCTTTCATATATTCTTTGGTTTGCAACTCCAAAATTAAATGATCACAAGTTTTAAGAGTTTCCTTTGCACCCCTTAGAATATCAAGTTCTGCTCCTTGAACATCCATTTTAATCAAGTCTGGTTTTTTCCAATTATTTTTTCTCACAATACTATCCAAAGATCTGGTGATTCTTTGCGTTTCGGTATAATGTTGATTTTTAAATGGAATTGTACTTTCAGGAAAGTCTTTATAATTCAATTCATAATATGAGTTTCCACCAGAATTTTGAATATTTTCATAGTGAGTAACATTTTTTCCATCAACATCACTTAAAACATCAGTTGAATATTTGTTTCCACTTCTTTTATATAAAAATTCAAAATGTTTTGTACCGTCCATTAGATAATATTCGGCATTATCCCAACATTCTTTTGCCTGATTATACCAATGAAGACAGTTTGCTCCAATATCATAAACTACCTTAGGTTCAATATCATCTTTGTATTTGAGTTTATATAAGTATCCAATATGTCTTGGGGCTAAGCAATTAACACTAGAAAACCAACTAAGATACTCTTCTAAATTATTTGTTACTTTCGTTTTAAAATTCAATTTATCATTATCTAAAGAAACTTTGTGATCTGTTTGATCAGTTATTGTATTAATTAGTTGTTCCCAGTATGTTGCAATCTTTTTCCAATCATAAGTTTCTTTCGCAATCTGTGAAAGTTCTTTTGTTGCCGTATAAAATGTTTCTGGTTGATCGTCAAAGAACTCAAAACATCTTGAAAGTTCTTGTGCGAACTCATTGATAAACTTTGGAGATGGATCCCAACCAACTGAGGTATTAGTTCCAAGCATTGGAATATACTTACCACGATTGAATGAAATCTCACTCAGTGCTCCAATATCAGAAGTAATTGGATAGCATCCACACACCATTGCCTCCGCCATAGACACGCAGAAGGTCTCCTCCCAGATATTAGGATGCACGAAGAATGCAGCATCTTGAATATGAGATAGAAGGTCTTCGCGGTCAATACTGGGGGAGTATTCTACACCAGGAAGAGACTTTAGTTCTTCAATTGCTTCCAGATGTTCTGGAATCTTAGAGTGTTGTTCGTAATGTTCTCCATAAAGATTATGAGAAGAAAATACTTTTAACTTTGCATCTGGATGATTCTTAATGACTTGCTTCCAGATTTTTGGAAGTGGTGTAATACCTTTGTGTGGTCCAGAGAAATAGATTGCTGTTTTTGATTTTGGTGTTTTGAGATTAAAAATATCCGCAACACCATTTGGAATGACTACTATTTTTTCTTCGGGTGCTCTATTGTATTTGACGTACTGTTCTTTCTCCCATTTTGATACACAAACAATTAAGTCAATCTGTGATATAAGTTCTGGAAGTTTTGCGAGTTGTGGTTGATCGCAGTTGTCGTGTGCCCAAAGAATTTTATATTGTTTATTTGATTGTGATAGTATCTCTATACTTCTTGAAACTTCAACATTATTTGGAAATTGATAATATTGATTGAGATAATAAAAAGAACTTTCAGTTGCTCCAGATTTCATAATGAATTATATAAGTAACTTTATTTAGTTTGAGTTTGAGACTGCTGCTAAACCTCGTCTTGCAGAAGATAATTTAGGTGTAGGAGTTGATACGGTTTCATTTGAAAAATCTAGACGATCTATGGTACTAACATTAGTACCAGAACTATAACCACCACCAAAGTAACCATAAAAACTACTTGAGGTTGCTGCTACAGAATATCTTGCAGAAGATAATTTAGGTGTAGGAGTTAATACTGTTTCATTTGAAAAATCTAGGCGATCTATGGTACAAACAGAAATAGAAGTAATACCACCAGCAAAGTAACCAATAGAACTACTTGAGGTTGCTGCTAAATGGTATCTTGCAGGAGATAATGTAGATGTAGGAGTTGATACTGTTTCATTTGAAAAATCTAGACGATCTATGGTAGTATAAAGAATAGTAGGAGGAGTACTAAAACCACCACCAAAGTACCCATAAGAACTACTTGAGGTTGCTGCTAAAAGTCCTCTTGCCTGGGATAATTTAGGTGTAGGAGTTGATACTGTTTCATTTGAAAAATCTAGACGATTTATGGTAGTAACATAAACAGTAGGAGAAGTACCACCACCACCAAAGTAACCATAAGAACTACTTGAGACTGCTGCTAATCCATCTCTTGCAATAGATAATTTAGGTGTAGGAGTTGATACTGTTTCATTTGAAAAATCTAGACGATCTATGGTACAAGTGACAGGAGGAGAACCACCACCAAAGTAACCATAATAACTACTTGAGGTTGCTGCTAAAAATCCTCTTACAGAAGATAATTTAGGTGTAGGAGTTGATACTGTTTCATTTGAAAAATCTAGACGATCTATGGTACTAAAATTAGGAGGACCATAACCACCACCAAAGTAACCATAAGTCTTAGAACCACGAAAAATTGATTGACCACCTGAGGTTGCTGCTAATGAATCTCTTGCAGAAGATAATTTAGATGTAGGAGTTGATACTGTTTCATTTGAAAAATCTAGACGATCTATAGTACTATAACGAGTAGCAGGAGGAGATATATAACCACCACCAAAGTAACCATAAGAACTACTTGAGGTTGCTGCTAATGCATTTCTTGCAATAGATAATTTAGGTGTAGGAGTTGATACTGTTTCATTTGAAAAATCTAGACGATTTATGGTACTATGAAAAATATTAGGAGGACTATTAACACCACCACCAAAGTAACCATAAGAACTACTTGAGGTTGCTGCTAAACCTGATCTTCCAGAAGATAATTTTGGTGTAGGAGTTGATACTGTTTCATTTGAAAAATCTAAACGATCTATGGTGCAATAATAAATAAGAGGAGGATTACTAACACCACCAGCAAAGTAACCATAAGAATTACTTGAGGTTGCTGCTAAAAATGATCTTGTAGAAGATAATTTAGGTGTAGGAGTTGATACTGTTTCATTTGAAAAATCTAGACGATCTATGGTACTAACATAAACACCAGTATTACCACCACCAAAGTAACCATAAGAACTATTTGAGGTTGCTGCTAATCCATTTCTTGCAGAAGATAATTTTGGCGTAGGAACTGATACTGTTTCATTTGAAAAATCTAGACGATCTATGGTACTATAAAAAATATTAGGAAGAGTACTATAACCACCACCAAAGTAACCATAAGAACTACTTGAGGTTGCTGCTAAACCTGATCTTCCAGAAGATAATTTTGGTGTAGGAGTTGATACTGTTTCATTTGAAAAATCTAGACGATCTATGGTACTAACATAAACAGTAGGAGAAGTACCACCACCAGCAAAGTAACCATAAGTCGCAGACTCTGGCCAATACTTAAAATTATTTTCTGAAATATTTTTAACCTGAAGTACTCTTGATTCTTCTAAAGAAAATACAGGCATTATATACCAAAGATAGAATATTTGGGAGTTTGTTTTTTCCAAAACTCCATTTGTTTATATTTATTGATTATATACTTACTTAAAAATTTTGTATTATCACGATGTATTTTCTCAATTTTATTTCTTACACTATGCATATTTTTTAAATTATAAACTTCATCGTTCTCATCAAACTTTGGTTTTATATTTTCAAAACTATGAGTAAATCTTGGAAGTTCTAAAAAATCATAAATGCGATTAAGTTCTTTTTGTGGTTGATAAACTAAATCATCATATTCAACTAACAACAAATATTTACTATTACCCTTACGGAATGCTTCTGATAATGCATAATATGATTGCCCAATAATACCTTCAAACGACATTAGATAATCAGTACGATTATCATTATTAATTTCTATACTGTTTTTAATAAGTGATTCATCAATAAATGAAGTTGTCTTTGATTGATAAACAAGATTCAAAAATGAAGAGATAATATCAGGAATACTTCTGACGGGACATATGATCTTTGGTTCTTTTGTAATGTAATCTTGAATATGTTCCACTTGATTCACCCAACCTCTGGACTTATCAATAATAATGTTCTGAGAGGTATTGAAATAATAGTTCTCAGGTATTGAAGATAAGACATTATGAGCACATTCTGGTTTTGGATGTGCTTTGTATTGTTCGGAGTTATGTAAAAGATACTCTTCGGTATAATGTATTGTATCCAGAAGTGGTGAATTTGTCGATGCGTATATTTCTGGATTTTGATTAAGTAATGCTGTTAATAATGTCGATCCTGATCTTGGAAGACCAGACATAAAATAAAAATTTTTCATAATGTTAGTTTGAGTTTGAGACTGCTGCTAAAGCAAATCTGGCGGCTGGTAACCCAGAGGGATTTGGCGATACTGTTTCATTTGAAAAATCTAGACGATCTACGGTACAAACAGAAGTATAAGGAGGAATAAGAGAAGTAGTACCACCAGCAAAGTAACCATAAGAACTACTTGAGGTTGCTGCTAACTGTTGTCTTGCAGAAGATAATTTAGGTGTAGGAGTTGATATTGTTTCATTTGAAAAATCTAGACGATCTATGGTATTAACATTAGATGTCTGAAGAACAGGAGGAGGACTTGGAATATCACCACCAGCAAAGTAACCATAAGAATTACTTGAGGTTGCTGCTAACTGTTGTCTTGCAGAAGATAATTTAGGTGTAGGAGTTGATATTGTTTCATTTGAAAAATCTAGACGATCTATGGTATTAACAATAGCAGAAAGACTTGGATTATAACCACCACCAAAGTAACCATAAGAATTACTTGAGGTTGCTGCTAAAAGTCGTCTTGCAGAAGATAATTTAGGTGTAGGAGTTGATATTGTTTCATTTGAAAAATCTAGACGATCTATGCTACAAGTGGTAGGAGGAGCACCACCACCAAAGTAACCATAAGAATTACTTGAGGTTGCTGCTAAAAATCCTCTTTCTTGAGACAATCTAGTATTACTAGTATTCGATACTGTATCATTTGAAAAATCCAATCGAATAATTAAACTTGATGTTAAGGGAGGAACTAAATAACCACCACCAAAGTAACCATAAGAACTACTTGAGACTGCGGCCCATCCGCTTTCTGCTTTTGGTAAATTTGTTGATAGACTACTAAATGTTCCACTTGAAAAATCTAGACGATATATAGTATCTCGTTCACCAGACGGGTCTCTACCACCAGCAAAGTAACCATAAGTCTTAGAACCACCACCGTTTGGTCTAAAAATTGATTGACCACCTGAGGTTGCTGCTAATCCACTTCTTGCAGAAGATAATTTAGGTGTAGGAACTGATACTGTTTCATTTGAAAAATCTAGACGATCTATGGTATTAACCCTTCCAGAAGGAGGAAAACCACCACCAAAGTAACCATAAGAACTACTTGAGGTTGCTGCTAATGTATCTCTTGCAGAAGATAATTTAGGTGTAGGAGTTGATACTGTTTCATTTGAAAAATCTAGACGATTTATGGTATTATGCACAGTATTAGGAGGACTATTAAAACCACCACCAAAGTAACCATAAGAACTACTTGAGGTTGCTGCTAAAAATCCTCTTGCAATAGATAATTTAGGTGTAGGAGTTGATACTGTTTCATTTGAAAAATCTAGACGATCTATGGTATTAACATAAACAGTAGTAAAACCACCACCAAAGTAACCATAAGAACTACTTGAGGTTGCTGCTACACCTCGTCTTTCAGAAGATAATTTAGGTGTAGGAGTTGATACTGTTTCATTTGAAAAATCTAAACGATCTATAGTACTATAACGAATAGCAGGAGGATTACTATAACCACCACCAAAGTAACCATAAGAACTACTTGAGACTGCTGCTATATTTTGTCTTGCAATAGATAATTTAGGTGTAGGAACTGATACTGTTTCATTTGAGAAATCTAGACGATCTATGGTACTATAACGAATAGCAGGAGGAGTACTATAACCACCACCAAAGTAACCATAAGAACTATTTGAGACTGCTGCTAATCCATCTCTTGCAATAGATAATTTAGGTGTAGGAGTTGATACGGTTTCATTAGAGAAGTCCAGACGATCTATAGTACTAATCATAACAGTATTAGAAGTACTACCACCACCAAAGTAACCATAAGTCGCAGACTCTGGCCAACTCGAAAAATTACGATTGTCTATATTTTGATTCTGTTTGATATAAACCTTACGAAGACTAAAAATTCCAGTTGCCATTTATTTACTCTTCTGAATAAACATGAGATCCTACATGTTCTAATCTTATATTAGTATTTAACCAAACTGAATACCCGACACCTTTTGCTCTTTCAAAAAATGAAAAATCTTCGGGAAGATAACTCATATTTTTCTTTAATTCTAAAAAATAATGATACGAATTATGATACTCTTTATCTGTAGGTAAATGAGTACTATTATTTGTTGCTGGATAATATTTCAATTCTTCACCATGTTTTTGGGAGATGTCTTCAAAAACTTTCCTTTTAATCAAAGAAAATCCAAATCCAATATTTTCAATTTTTATAAGTTCTTCTTCTTTTACTTCTGGTTGAGAAATATTATAATTATATCTCAAAGGAATACCTTTCATTGGATAAGCACCACAAACAATATCTTTATCATGTTTTAATAAATCAAAAACCTGTTCTGGAGTAAATCCAATATCAGCATCAATAAAAAGTATTCTTTCATACTCAGTGTTATTCATAAAGAAATTTACCATCTTAGATCTTGCTTTTGTAACAAGACTTTCATTTGCTAAAGTAAGCAATCCGTGATCTATACCAGCAGTTCTTAGTTCTTTACCAAGATTAAACAAACCCTTTGCAGTCTTATCACTAACCATTCCACCATAACAAGGCATCGCAATTAATATAGACATCATATCCTTTTTTTCATTTAGTTTCATTATATATTATACTATCAACTTGGCAGAAACACACGCAGAGAGTGAGTTAATAGTAGATCCAATAGAAACAATTGTATCATTTACGGCAAGGTATTTTGGTTTTTCAAGAATCTCAACAACACTATTTTTAGGTATAGTCATATTATAAACCAAGTAACCCAATCTTACACCAGTAGTTACAATTCCCCCTACAGTTCCTCCACGATAAATGGACACTGAAGCATCCACATCAATATTTAAATTATAATTACAAAGACGAATTGATTGAACAACTGAAGGATAAGTAGTTGAAGTATAAACTTCTGTTCCTGTCGAGGATGCAACAGTTGATCCAACACCTACAAAATTTGTATCAGTCTTAGTTGAATAAACAGCAAATACATCTAAACCACCATCAACACCAATTGCAGTTGTTCCAATTCCAGACATTGCTTGAAATCTTAAGTGGTCTTGGGGATTTGCAATCATTTGTTGATTGATTATTTCCAAAGAACCTTGATAAGGTACGACGAGTCTTTGTGCAATCGGAACTGATCTCCAAGAATTTGATGCTATATTAAAATCATGTCTCGCATTTAAATATAGCTCATTTGAATAAGTGTTTGTAACATGAATTGATTCAATCACATATTTTCTACTTGCTGTTGATGGAAATGAAAGTCCAATACCAAAAGAACTTCCACCAATTCCAGGTCCAACGAAAATATCATTAGTTTGTACGGTATTTATGCCAACTCCAGAAATTGCAGAGATATAAACAGAAGTAGTAATTCCAGTATCAAATGTTCCAGAACCACCACCACCACCACCAGAAGCAGCAGGAATCCAAGAAAGACCAGTACCGGTAGAGGAAAGGATAGATCCAGCAGTTCCTACAGTTCCACCTGCAGAAATTTGAGTTAATGTAGCAATACCGGAAATATAAGCATTACCTTGGACATGAAGTTTTGATGTTGGATTTGTGGTTCCAATACCAACATTTTGAGTAGTAGAAATATAAACAAAATTAGTTGCACCTGCAGAAACATTATTATTGTTAAAAATAACCTGAGAATTAGTGCCTGCTATTGGACCAGTTAATCCCTGCAAACCTTGAAGTCCTTGAGTACCTTGAACTCCTTGATTACTTAATCCTTGAACACCTTGAGTACCCTGAAGTCCTTGAGTACCTTGAACACCTTGATTACTTAAACCTTGTAATCCTTGAACACCTTGTCTTCCTTGAAGTCCTTGAGTACCCTGAACACCTTGATTACTTAAACCTTGTAGTCCTTGAGTACCCTGTGCTGCTACTGTACCTTGAAGACCTTGAACACCTTGATTACTTAAACCTTGTAATCCTTGAACACCTTGAGTACCTTGAAGTCCTTGAGTACCTTGAACTCCTTGATTACTTAATCCTTGAACACCTTGAGTACCCTGAAGTCCTTGAGTACCTTGAACACCTTGATTACTTAAACCTTGTAATCCTTGAACACCTTGT
>Ga0209353_10000706_pt1 | contig 20017 bp, 27 predicted proteins | sample LauGreSpBDMM15SD_2_FD_187561 | JGI IMG/M metagenome (GOLD analysis project Ga0209353, IMG submission 187561) | Freshwater lake microbial communities from Lake Michigan, USA - Sp13.BD.MM15.SD (SPAdes) (version 2) | ecosystem: Environmental > Aquatic > Freshwater > Lake | place: Lake Michigan...
TTCGTGGTTAAAAAGTAAACTGTTTACAACAAACATTCCATAAGCATCTCTATACATATTACATAAATGTTCCGCTGCCATTTTAGAAATACCATATACACTAACTGGTCTTTGTTGAGATTTTTCGTTTAATATAACAGATCCGTCACTTGTATTACCAAATTGCTCACTAGTAGATGCTTGATAAATTTTACACGTTTTCTCCATTCCTAAATTTTTAACACTTTGTAAGATAGTAAGAACTCCCAGGGTGTTTGTTTGAAATGTATAATTCTCAATATCATGACTCACTTTCACATGTGACATAGCAGAGAGGTTGTAAATTTCACACGGCCTAACTCTTGATATAATATTAAAAATATTCATAGAATCTGTAATATCGCCATGATGCAAATGAAGTTTATCAAAAATATGATCAATATTTTGTGTATTAAATGTAGCAGAACGCCTAATAATACCATGTACAATGTATCCTTTTTCTAATAATAATTCTGCTAAAAAAGACCCGTCTTGTCCTGTAATTCCTACCACGAGTGCTAATTTTTTATTTTCTTCTTCCATTATTAATCTATATTAATAATTGTTTTTAAATCAAAATTGTGAACGAAATTTTCCATATCTTTTACTAAATTAGATTTAAAATCAATTTCATTTTCCATACATATTCTTGTACAAATAATCAATGGAATACTTAAATCTTTATATTTATTTATAGTAACTGTTTTTGTTTTCCCATTAAATATAGTAGTTAATTTACTATTTTTTTCGATATATAATTTACCTTTTCCTCTATTGTTCCAATCATTTTCTTTATTTTTTATACTTAATTCTATATTTCTTTCTTCTGTATGTTTTTTCCCATAAAAACTATTATTTTTCCCAGAACTTAATTTACTTATCAATTTTTTAACTTCGTCAGTATGTGTTTTACCATAAAAATGATTTTTATCACCTAAATTTAATTCACGTAATTTTTGTTTAGTTTCTTCTGGTAATGTGTTTCCTAATTGTTGTTCTCTCATTTTTTGGATTGATTCTTCTTTATGTTTTTTACCATAAAATGCATTATTCTCACCTAAATTTAATTCGCGTAATTTTTTTTTTGTTTCATCTGACATTTTTTTACCAACTTTTACCTTACTCATATTTTTTTTAGCTTCTTCTGTAAATATTTTATTTAAATTACCACCACTTTCTAAATTGTATGTATCCCTTTTCTCTATTTAATGTATCAAATAATTCTATAAAATAACATTCCCAGAAATCTAACATACCATAATTAATAGTTTGATCTTTCATCAATATTGAATACTCAAAATTTTCCCATCCATCTTTTCTAATAGCATTATACAAAGGTCTTGTGCTTATTTTACTATCATATTTATGTCCAACTTTTCTACTTTTTAAATTAACTGTTTGACCTATATATTTTTTACCATTCGATAAATTTTCAATTAAATAGACACAAGCTATTTTCTGTTTCATTATGTTAGTTAAGTAGTATAATATGTGTTGTTTTTAAATTTATTTGTTTTAATTGATTTAATTGTTTTAATTAAATATTTATTATTTTAATATTAAATACAATTAACATGTCTGAAAATATAAATAAAATGATGGAAAATTTAAAAATCAATTCGCAAAAAGAAGAAATAGATTCTGAATACGTAGATTATTTTGAAAAATTACACGATGCATATATAAGATACAATTATATTTTAGAAAATGTAGATTTTAAAAGTGAAGAATTATTTATAAAGAATAATATAAAAGCCTTTACTGATCATTTTATAGAATATAAAATAGACCCCTTTATATTATATAAATTTGTAGAAAAAATTGACTATCAAATATCTTGCCATATACCTTGCCGTCTAACGACAACGAATCAATAAAGTAGAATTTGAATTATTTTAGTGTTAATTAAAAAAACGTTGTAAAGTTAAAAATATTTTAAAACTTATATTAAATGTCATCTAATACAGTAAAATTAGAATGTATTCCAAATGAAATAATACCAATGATTTTAAAATACTCTGATATACTGACTTTGTCTAAATTACAATGTACTAGTAAATCTTTATATAGCAAGATAAATGAAATAAATAAATGGTATATTATTGATAATATGTACAATCCAGATTATTATAAATTAATACCAAAAACAAAGGAGACATTTAAGAATTATCGTTTTTGTATTGATTGGAAAGAATTAATTATACAAAAATGTATAATTGCTGAAGAAGTAATAGAATGGATTGAAGATTATGCAGACGTTGCTATAATAAGTATTTATCAAAAATTTTCTAAAAATTTACTTAGAAAAGTACATGATAAAATATCATATTCTTGTTTATTATCTCATCAAGTTTTACCTATTGATATTTTATATAATATAATAGAATGCAATGAATTAAGTTCAACTGATTGGTATTATATATCATTAAACCAAACTATTGACTTGGAATTTATACAAAAATATTTTGATAAAATTCAATGGAATCCTTTATCGCAAAATAAGAATATTATTAATTGTAAAATTATAGATACATATCATGATAAATTAATTTGGCAAGAATTAACAAAGCATGGTATTAATGAATACATTTTAATTAATTATATTACATATTTTGATTTTATTTGTTGGAGTAATATATCACAATATTCTATTTTATCAGATGTTTTTATGAAAATGTTTTTATCTTTTTTAGATCTAGATATTATTTTTCGTTTCCAAAGAATATCAGAAACATTCTTGATATCGATTGTAGAAAATTTTATAGCAGATGAATCTTATTATTTTGAAAGTATAGGATTAAACCAGTGTTTATCAAAAGATTTTATAACAAAATATAAAAAATTTTTACCACTTAAAATACTTATAAGAAATAGGAATATACCTAGGAAATTATTATCAACTATATATCTTGCATAGGTACCTTGCCGTCTAACGACGTCTTCGTTAGACGGCAAGGTACCTTACCTTATATTATTTAAGAAGTGGTGGACAGATAATTGTTTTATCAAAATTAATATCTAAAATACTACAAATTCTTCTATAATATTCCACTTTATTATAAGCCCAACCAGGATTACATCCAGAATCATTATTTACTATAATGTTTACACTGGTTATACCGTAACGTTTAGGTTCAAGCATACATTTATGACAACTTATAGGTCTACCACTTCTTGGCAACATCCAAAAGCATATTGCAGTTATCCATGCCATCATTCTTGCAGATGGTGTTGTTTTAGTTACATTGGCAGGTAATTTGTTTTTTCCATTTGGAATAGGCCCTGGAAACCCAAAAATTTCAGGTTTTCCATTAAAATTTACACGATCTGTAGTAATAATTAAATTAGGATATTTTGCTAATCTATAATCATTAAACAATTCTAATGAACAATTACTATAATTAAAATTATAAGATAATTGAATAGCTCCTCTTCCACCATATTGAGAATATACACCGCCAGACGCATATTTGCGATCAGTTGTACTTTTTACAAGCATATTAGTAGGTTTAACTACTAGTGAATCCTTACCTAATGGTTTGTCACCATATAACGTACCATCATCTGAAACAGCCACAAGACCAGGTTGAAAAGATGGATTTCCAGTACCTAAACCAAATCCAGGTTGATTAACACTCTTTAAATTGACAATAGCACTTGCTAGATTATATGATTTATCAAGTCCTATCATATCTCTTGCCGTTTGAGTAAGTGGGATATTATTAACAAGAATATCATATGAAGTACTAGGTACTATATCAGTAGCTGCATGTGGTATAATACTAGCACATGTTCCTTCTATAATACATACTAATCCACCAGCTGGACCATATTGTGGTCCATTTTTTTTTATAGTCACAGGCCACCATGGATAAGGTATTTTTAAACTTGGATCGCCTGTTTCTTGGTGTGTATTTGCTAAAAATGCAGCCAATTCTAATTTATTTATTAAAGGATCACTTGATTCTGTACAAAAATTATGAAATCTTTTATCAAAATGTAAATTCATCCATTTAACAGCATCTATAAATGATTTATATGTCCAAAATGGTTTATTGTCATGTGTATATATAACACTTGCACTTGCATATGGAAAAATTTTTTCAAATAAATAAGCTGTAAACCACGATTCAATAGACATTGTTATTAGTTATATATTATAAGTATATATTTTAAAATATTTTAAAATATATAAATTAAATAATTTATATTAAATAAAGGTACTTTGTGTATTTTATTCAAATTAAACACGTTTTACTAAAAAATAATATATTCTATATTTATAATGAGGGAAGAATTATCTTGGGATTGTTATTTTATACATTTAGCCCATAGTATAAAAATGAAATCGCCAGACACAAAAACAAAAAAGGGTTCTGTTTTAGCTTCAGATGACAATAAAGTTAAGAGCACAGGATACAATGATGTACCAAAAGAAGATTATAATGAATTAAATTGGTGTGATAGAGATCACCTTGATTATTATTTAGTATCAGCTGAAGTAAATTGTATCCTTAATGCCGATCCATTAGTAGAATTTGAAACTTCAACACTTTATTTAACACATTCTCCTCGTTCGCATTCAATAAAAACATTAGCTGCGGCTGGTATTAAAAAAATAATATATGATCATTGTTGTGGAGATATAGCTTTAGTAAGAAGCATTTGTAATTATTTTATGATTGAAATAATTAAATTTAGACCAAAAGACAAGGTATTAATCGGTTCAGCAACATTTTAATAAATTTATTTTATTTGTAAATAATAAAGCAATGTCATTAGTTGGTAAAACTTTATTTGGAAATGCATTCGTACAAGATGCTAAAAAAGAATGGATTAAAATAGATAATGTAACAATAGGAGAATCTCCTAAATACGGATATACATCCACAAATTCAAAAGATATTGGTAATTTATTAGATAAATCTTTAAATGACACGAAAATTGTTGTTGTTATTTACGAATGGACAACAGGTAATACTTATACGAAAACTGGTTTTGATATAAATCAAAGTGGTATTCCAACAGATGTAAAATCAATAAATGGATTCACCAGTTTTATAGTAAAATCAAGAATCCCCAAACCCTCACAACCTTCGCAACCGGTTCCTTCACATTCACAACCTACACAACCGGTTCCTTCACCTTCACAACCAGTTACTTCTAAATTTGTTAAAACTAAAGGTTCAAATTTTGTATTAAATGGGAAACCATTTTTTCCAGTTGGATTTAATGCATATTGGTTGGGATTAATGGAAGATGGTAGTTATCCAAGTTATGCTCAAATAGAAGAAATGTTTATTATAGCAAAACAAATGAGTGCTACTGTAATTAGATCTCATACTTTAGCAGCTTCGTCTGGATATCACTATAACTCTTTAATACCTAATAGATTAGGTGGTAAAATAAACAATGACGCTTGGGACGCTATTGATTATTCATTTTTGATGGCAAAAAAATATAATATTAAACTAATTGTTCCATTAACAGATGCATACAGTTATTATCATGGTAGCTATGGCGATTTTTGTAGTAACAGAGGAATATCCAAAACAGAATTTTGGACAAATGGAAACGTTAGATCTGATTTTAAAAATTTTATTAAAGATTGGTTAAATCATGTAAATAAACATACAAAAGTCGCTATTAAAAATGATCCTTCATTATGCATGATCGAATTAGGTAATGAATTAGGTCAGATAAGACCTGACGCAGGAAGTACTACAATTCCAACAGAAGATTGGATAAGAGATATTTCGTCTTTTATCAAGACAGTAGATCGTAATCATCTTGTTTTAAATGGATCAGATGAATGTTTAGGTCAGAGTAACGATTTTAATATAAATACTTTAGATGTTTATAGTGCTCACTTTTATTGGAATGACTTTGGTAGACTAGATTATGGTGCGAATAATTCAGCAGCAATTAACAAACCTTATATTGTTGGGGAATATAGTTCAAAATCTGGAGGTGATTGGTTTTCACAAATAGAATCAAGAAAAAATATAAAGGGAAGTGTTTTTTGGAGCATGTATCCACATACTGGAGGATACAAATCAGGAAATCGTATTCCGCACGAAGATGGATTTACTCTTCATTATCCAGAAGACACACAACAATTACTAATCATTACAAATCATTTTCGTAGAATGCAATCTTTACCACCTGTAAATAATATTTAAATTAAATTTTAATTAAATTTTAATTAATTTTAATTAGTTCAAAAAGCAATTTAAAAATAATTTATTATACTATAATAATAGAATAGAGTAAAAAAGTAGTATGTATATAAATATAATTAAATAAAAATTAGTCTGTTTGGTAGAGTGGTTAATACCCTGCTAAGGTAACGTATTAAGGTTCGATCCCTTTAGCAGACGTAGTCCTAAATATGACGATAAACTGTTTAAAAAATGCTTCCGTGGCGCAATTGGTTAGCGCGTTCGACTGTTAATCGAGAGGTTGGTGGCTCAAGCCCACCCGGGAGCGTAGTCCTTAAATATGACTTTAAACTAAAAATGCCCATTTAGCTAAGAGGTATAGCGCTTCACTTGTAATGAAGAGGTCAATGGTTCAATTCCATTAATGGGCAAAAGTTTTATAATTTATTTTTAAAACGGATTTAAAAATAAAAAGATATTAATACCAAGTAGTTTTATGCCTAAAAAATTAACTTTTGAATATATAAAAGAATTTATTAATAAAGTAAAAGTAAAAGTAAAAATAAAAATTGAACAAAATATAAAAATTACACAAAAGTAAAATACAATAATAATGGGTATTCGTAACGATGCAATTTTATGTTATGGAATTGAATTTTCTTATGATGACATTGTACATTTAAAAGATACAATCGAATTTAAACAAAGAGCAGAAGATATTGGAACAGATAATATGGTAAATTTGTGGAGTGAAATGGGACACATTTACTGTTCAAATTACTTTGATCAAGAAGAAGAATATCATACTTATATTGTAGGAAAAGAAGTAGAAAGGGACATGTCTTTGCATGATTTTTTAAATGAAATTAATGATACTGAAATAAAACATTATTTGCAAAAAGTATGTAAAGACTACAATTTACAATACAGTGAACCAAAAATTTTATGTAGACCTAATGTAAGTTAAATTAAAAATAATTTTATTTAATTAATATTAAAAATATTTAATCTAGTAATATCAAATGCTATAGCTCCAGTATTAACGTATTTTCCAAAATCATTACAGAATTGTCTAATATAAAATCCAGAACTTACAGTTAATTCCATATTTACAACAATTAATTGCAAGTTAAATGTACCTTTAACGACATTTTCCCATTGTTTAATAATGGAGGATGTCTTTAATTCAGTTTGTGTTTTTTCATTATCTATTAATTTAATTCGATTAATAAAGAGTTCAATTAATGTATTTAACGGTACATCTTTTATATTATTAATTTTAGAATCAAAAATAGTAACATTTTTTGATGGAAGTTCGATATTTTTACTATAGCCATTCATATAAAACCACCACAATGGTTTTTTAATACCATTATGTTTTATAGTATAATTTGATACAATTGGATACTTTTGTATGGTATAACATTTTATAAATTCTTGCAATTTTAAAATTAAAGTATCTCTATCTACTTTAATTTCATCTGTTATTTTATTAATTTCACTTAGACAATCATGACTTTTAGTATCTATTCCTATAATTAAATCAAAATTATATAATTTTTCATGGTCTAAATATTTATTTACATTTTTAGTATCTTTGTTTGTTAAAAGAATCATTTTTCCACTAGCCATTGGATCTAATCTTCCAGCATAACAAACAGAATCTACATAGTCCTTATTATTTAATTTATATCTTCTTGCAAATTCATTCGATGTAATCCCATAATCCTTCCATAATTCTATAATTGGCATAATAATCTTAAAATTAAATAAATTATTCAATTATTATATATTTATCGTTTATCGTCTATATTTATCGTCTATATTTATCGTCTATATTTATCGTCTATATTTATCGTCTATATTTATTTATATATCGGTCCCCGTTATCGCCGTGCCAATTATCCCAGTGGTCCCCGTTATCGCCGTGCCAATTATTCCAATGGTTCCAGTTATTATCCCAGTGGTTATAGTCATTCCAGTGGTTATAGTCATTCCAGTGGTTATAGTGATTATTCCAGTGGTTATAGTGATTATTCCAGTGGTGATCCCAACCTCCATTCCCATTATTTCCATGACCGTTATCCCAACCTCCATTCCAACCGTTACCATTACCATTATTATTTCCATGACCGTTATCCCAACCTCCATTTCCATTACTATTATTATTTCCATGACCGTTACCATTTCCACTTCCATTATTATTTCCATGATCGTATCCATTATTTCCATTACCATTTCCATTTCTATTACTTATTTGTTTTTGTATATTTCTATTATTAAACGCATTTCTGTTATTTCTATTGTTTATGTTATTTCTATACATTTTATACATTAACAATATAAAAAAATTTTATATTAAAATTTAATTATTAGTTTTAAGCATCATTATAATAACAGAAATGTATGCGACTAGTGTATAAATTGAGGAATATATAATTGTCTCAAGACCTTGCAAGCCGGAGTTTTTATTTGAGTCCCCCTCTAGGATGATGACGAGCCATTTAAAAAAAATAAATGGTAAAAAGGTTATAAATAATCCTACTATTGCCTTTACTATACCTTCTACTTTATTTGTATATGTTAATCCAATCACTATTGGTATTGATGAAAAAGAATAAGCAATAACTGTCAAAGGGTGAATTTCCATTTTTATTATATAACAATATAAAAAACATTTATAAAAAATTTTTATTGAACACATTCTTTTTCATTTATTAAAATTAAAATATTTATAGTTAATAAATGAAAATCAATCAAATATCTCCAATTTTATTAACAGCTATGTTTTTTTTCTCAGGTTTAAATAAATTAATTAACGTTGATAAAACGGTAAACAATTTTAAAGACAAAGTAAGCTACGCTTTAAATGTAAATGATAATATATATAATTATATTATTTATGCAGTTATTGCATTAGAAATATTAGCACCTATTATAATTGTGTATTATTATACAACTGGTAAGTTTAAACTCTTTTCCAACATTTCTACATGGGGGTTAATCATTTTTACTATATTAGCAACGATATTATATCATCCATTAAATATAAGTGATTATTATAAATCAATACCATTTTGGGCTAATATTAGTGTAATCGGTGGTTTATTATTATTAACAATTAATTAAATTTTTCCAATCTTTTCTTTCGTATCCATTCGAGATCATTTTTAATTTCATTTTTAGGTTCACTTTTAGGTTCACTTTCAGATTCATTTTTAATTACATTTTCAGTTTCATTTTTAATTACATTTTTAGGTACATTTGACATTTTTAACCAAGTTTCTGTTTTAATTTTTTTCCATGTTCCTATACATATACTTTGATCTTTTTTTGTTTTTTTACCCATGTGAGTTACATAATCTGCATTAGTAATTACAATATATTTTTCCCATGGCCCTGTTTTAAGACACAACGCATAAAATGTAGAAAGCATTTTCCATGTTATAACATTTGATTTTTTGCGTCCTATTTTACGATATTTTGCTTGTACGGCAATAAACTTATTAGATTTAGTTTGACAAACAAGATCAATTCCGAAATCTTTTCTTTTCATTGACATCATTTGTAATATTTCAGATGGTACTTCAGATAATAACCATACGTTTTGAAAATCGTATTTTTCATTGTTTTTGAGGTAAAGTTGACATAATAATTCAAAATGGTCACCTTTAACTTTTTTTGATTCTTTTAATCTCATTTCTACAAGGTCATGGGCTGGGCGATCGTACCAACTTTCTACATCTTTCATTACTAAATCAAAGATACAATTGTGTTCATTCTTTTCATACGATTTAATAATAGCTTTTTGTATAATTTTTTCAATAGTTGTTTCTTGATATGTAGTATTCATATTACTCAATGCAATTTTTAATAGATCTTTATTAAAAATTCAATTATTTAAGTAGTGGTTTTAAAATTTCAAAAGATTTATCGTAGTCTATTTCTTTTAATTGTTCTGTAACTTTATCTAATAAATATTGATCTTTATATATTGTTTTCATTATTATATATGGTGGTAAAATGGAGCCTTGTTCTTTAATTTCAGTGTACATAATACCAGGTTCAAATATATTCATTTGTAAAGTTTCAAAAACATTTATTATGCAAAATTCCTTATCTATAAATAAATGAAAAGTTTGCATTTAATTTATAATTTATTATTTTATAATTTTATAATTTATTATTTTTAAATAGAAATCCATTATTAGTTTAGATTATATTAATGTTTTTAAATTTTTTTATTTTATTGCATTTTTACAATATAGACAATTAGCAATTGATTTCTTATTACCAATGATATTTTTATTTATAAATATCACTAAATATAAATTACATAAAAACCCAGCTAAAAAACCAAATCCTATATAAAACAAAATCATACACGCAAATAATAAAATTTTTATTTATTATTCATTTTTTAATTAATAATAGAAATCCATTATTAGTTTAAATTTTAGATTACATTAATTTTGTATTTACAATTAAAATCTTTATTCAATTCGATTGCTTTATTATTATACGCAGATACAGCATCCAATTCATTTTCAAAAAATCCTAAATGAAGTTGTTTTTTATTATAAACGAGTAATGCTCTCCATTTATTCTTTGATTTAGTAAATGTTACACCATGATATTTGCTAGATTTTTTATCAATTTTAACTTTTTGAATTTCTTCATATATATTTTTAGGAATGGTGTTGTAATCAATTTCATTTAAAAGATAGTTTGTATTAAATTTTTGATTAAAATAAAGTGCTTGTTGGTTATATAACTTTACACATTCTATTTCACTCTTATTATTTCCTAAATTAAATGTTTTCCCGAGATGTTTAATACTTGCAACATAATAATTTCTAGAAGAATCATAACTTACACCACTATATTTAGAAGTCTTTAAATCTAAAATATTTTGTTTACTTTCATTTGGTATATCTCTAGGAATCGCTTGGTAATCTTGAATTTCATTCAATATGTAACTTGTTTTATTTTCATTATTAATATAAAGCGCATAATCATTATAAACCTTTGCTGCTTCTAATTCTGTATCGTAATATCCTAAAAAACTATTTTTATATGCCATTTTTAATTCAGCTTTCCATTTTTCTTTTTCTTTACACCAACATACGCCTTTATAGATACCTGTTCTATTCGTTGATTGTTGTCTTGTTAATTTAAACATGTTTGTTTCTTTTATTTCTTTATCTTTACTAATATCATTTATTTCATAATTACATACATCTTTACCTGTATTTTTCATATAATTAATTATATCTTGTGAAGATCCAAAATTAAATGTAGTTAAAAATTCATTTGTAATATATAAAACATACAATGCATATTTAATTTCATTATTATCAAAAAAGAACCACTCTCTACGACCTGGAATATTAAATGGTTGGAATATTTTATGTACAGTAGCTTCGAGCATTTCGCAATCGTATGTTTCAATTTCATGATAAACTTGCAATGATGCTTCGCTAGAAGCTGTATTTAAATTACGTAAACGTTTTTCTACATTATACGACATTCCAATTTTATAATGTCCTGGTTTAGATTTTTCTTTAATTATATATACGAATCCTTTACGTCTTGCTGAAAAGCCATGTGTACTAGGTTTATTTTCATAAAATTCTAATTTTTTCTGTTGTTCTTCTAATTGTTCAGTTTTTTCTTCTATTAAATTCTTTTGTTCTTTTAATTGACGTTTTAATTCTGTTGATTGATTAAAAATTATATCATCTAATATATCTCCTACCCACTCTCTAAAATTTTCTGCTATTTTCTTTTTACTACTATAAAGTAACCTATAAACTCCATGTGAACTTAAAAATATAATATCTTGTTGGCCTCCAAGGGTGTCCACTTTACGTACACCCTTTTCTTTACTTGTAAAATTTTGTATAGATGATCTAATATTCGTAATTTCTAATGCTTTCGCAACATCACTTCCTCTAAAATAATATTTATTATCTTCATCTTTTATTATACTAATATTGTTATTTTGAAATGCTTTAACAATACAATTTGGATCTGTTATTTCTGATTCCATAGGGAGAAAGTGTTATACCCTATTATAATTTTTTATTTTTAAATTAAAAACGCATTTATTAAAAAATAGTATATTAAAGCGTACATTGAGGTCGTAAGCTTTCCTTACTACCTTTTCATAATTTTGTATTGATTGTCTTAAATATCATTTGAGTATATGTCGCCCAGCATAAACATGTACTTGACGTTTTATACAAATTCTTAGAAATATTTACAAAAACGTCTATTTATCGACTCGTCTTGTAATATTTATTCAAAGTCTGGTCAAAATTCAAACTTTGTCCAAAGTGGAAAGCTTCTGGTCTTTTATCCAAGACCATTTTACAAGCTTCAGCTGGCGACATTTTGTATTTTGAGACCATAAAAGCGGCTAAACATATAGCCGATCTCTGTCTACCAGCGTAACAATGGATAAGAATGTTTCCCTTCTGTACATTGCTATGCTTGTTAATAAATTCTACAGCGGCTGGCATAAAATCAAACATGAGATCAAAATCTTTTTGTTTAAGAGAGTCATCTACTGGTATTCTCATATATTCTATATCTTTATTTCCATGAAAATAATTAGGTAAATCTTTTGAACAATTAAGAACAGCTGTTATTTTATTTTCCTTGAAAAAATCTTTATCTTTTGCAGCTTGATAATTACCTAAATATATTCTATTTTTTATCTTATTATATTTTGTTAATGGTTTATCTTGATTTTTTACAACCAAACCTCTTTTTATAGGACTATGCTTATAAATATAATCTGACAATGACATTTTTTTAGGACTAGTTTTCCTTTTTCTTGTTGTTTTATTATTCATTATCTTATTATCTTATATATATAACAAATAAAAAAATTTAATTAATTATTGGTTTAAAAATAAAAAACAATTATAAAACAATTAAAATAATTAAAACAATTAAATGGAAAATAAAGTAGAAAAAATAAGAGTTTTGTTCAGAGGATGGTTTGAAATCCCACACAGTTATTCATTAGTAAATTGTTTTCAAATCATTCATTTGTTTAAAAATTATTCAGATAAAATAGATTTTTATATTGAAGAAATGCCATATTTTAGATCAGAATGGAATTCTTCAAGAAAATTGGTATATAAAGAAGAATACAACCAAATTATTAGAAATTTTAAGAAATGGAATGGAGAAGAAGTTGATTTGATTTACAGTATAACTTATCCTTACAACATGGATATGACAATTATAAATGAAAAGAAAATTCCTAAATGTGTATTTTACACATCAGAATTTGCAACATTAGACCCTGGTTTTTTTTCATGTACTCAATCAAATTTTAATAGTGACAATGTTATAAAGGAATACGTTAAAAACAACAAAGAATTGTACATGACATCACCTAGTGTATGGTCATCTTTAGGGATGGAAAAATACAATTTAGAAAAAAGTAAGAATAGGATTATTACACATGGTGTTGATGGTACAGTTTTTTACAAAAAAGTTTCTTCTAGAGAATCAATACGTAATTTTTACAAAGTAAAAAAAGACGAAATATTACTTATGAATATTGGAGCAATGACTCAAAATAAGGGAATGTTTTTAATTTTACAGACGTTAAATATTTTAGTAAATCATTTAGGTAAAACACATTACAAATTATTATTAAAGGGAACTGGAGATTTATACAATTCAAAATCTTTTTTAGAAATTTATTTTAGTGAATTAATGAAGGCTGGTGTGTTGGATAAAGAAAGAATGGATAATTTATTAACTAATCATATTATTTTTACTGATAAAACACTTTCATATGAAAAAATTAATGATCTTTTTAATGCGGCTGATTTATATTTATCACCTTATATAGCTGAAGGTTTTAATTTAACAAGTTTGGAAGCTTTATCTGCTGGAACACCTGTCGTAGTTCCTATAACTGGAAGTACAAAAGAGTATATGGAAGATATATTTAATAACGGAGGAAAAAAGTTTATCTATTACGTTAATTCAAAAGTTATAGACGTTGGTAATGAAAAGAAGCAAAATGATATACAGATACAGGATCTTTTAAATTGTATTGTAAATAATGAAAAAGATATAAAAAATTGGTCATTTAGAGAAATGGAATATGATAGGATGAAACAATATATAAATAAGAAATATAGTTGGGATTACGTTTCAGAATTATTATATGATTATTTAAAAATGATAGTAAATGATAGTAAATCATAATGGTAATGTAAATGATAATGGTAATGTAAATGATAATGGTAATGTAAATGATAGTGGTAATGTAAATTAGTAAATAGAAAATATATATGTATTTTTATTTTATTTGTATTTAATAATGAACCCTGTTTTACTAGTAATATTAATTATAGGAATCGCTTTAGTATCATCTGCTTTTATAAAATCAAGAAGTAGATGTCCACCACCAAAAATTATTTATAGATTTATTCCAAGAAATACACTAGACGTACAATTTGGAGAAGATAATAGTCCAACTGAAATTTATAAAGACCTATTTTTAAAAAGTAATCCTTGGATTGGAGGATATAATTTAGGAGACAAAACAACTATACTTGAAGAATTAAAGAGTGAAAAAATACCTACTAAATCTACTAAACAATCTTAAAATAACGATTAGAGATTTATTTTTATATATATAATTATTTTATATATATATATATATAATGCAAAATTTACCAATTGAACTTATTGAAGATATATTAGAAAAACAAGATAATATTAAAGATATTACACAATTATGTGAAAGTAATTCTAGAAATCGAAATATATGTGAAAATTATTTTATTAATAAAATTAAACGTAAATTTAGTAGTTCTGCACAAATATATTCAGAATTATTATTAAAATTTAATATAATTGAAATAAGATACGCTGGCCAGACACATTTTAGAAATGATTCGTTAATATTTAAATCACATAAAGTATATGGTAAAGCTTTATTTATGAAAAAATTTAAATATTTACTTTCAGAATGGTTAAAATATGATAATAATACAGGAACTTCTTTTCCTAATAGACCAATTGATCCAGATACAAATATTGACAATGAATTAGATAGAGAAGAATATGCATTTTCATTAAAAAACGATGGAAATAATATTTTTATACAATTACAAGGTAATCATTGTTATAGATTAATATTATCAACACCTGATAATAAATTATATGAAAAAATTATTTATGATTATTTATATAGTAAATTTGAATATGGAGATGATGATTTTACACCATTAAATGCTAATAGAGGTACTTTTCCACCTGACAATTTTTATACAGTTTAATTGTCTTAGGTAATTAATTGTATATTTCTTTTTTTAGTATTTTTATATTCTGGTAAATAAGTTTTAATATTTGTAGAAATAAATGTAGATATATTATCATGTCTTTTTAATATTTGATTAAAAAGAGAAAATCCATCGGAAATATCATTCCATGTTAATAGATCTTCTCTATTTACTATTTTACTCTTTATTTTTAAATTGGTAGCTTCAATACAATGATATTCTCTATCATCAAAAAAAAGCATATTTTCATATGATATGTTTGATTTTTTTTGAATAAAATCAAACAAATCTATTTTAGAATCACCATGTACCTTCCAGTTTTTATATTCAATATAATCAAAATAATCAAAAATATTATATCTTTTTAAATATTTAGTTGCAACTGAATTAAGTGATACCAATGCAATTTTTATATTATTTTTTTTCAAACACTCAAATATATCATAAATATCTTTTTTTAAAACTGCATCTGTATCATGAATATCTTTATGAGAGTGAATGGTTCCATCTAAATCAAAAATAACTAATTCACATTGGTTTGATTTTTCGATAAAATTAGTACAAACTACCATTGTATATTTCTATAGATATCTATATATTATTCAATTTTTATCAAAATTACGTCAAATAGTTCAAAAAAATATTGAAAATGATTATATTATAAAGAATAATTAAACGATCGTATTATTAAAAAAATTTTATTTTAGATATTATATACAATGTCTTCTTCTTTAGAAAACGAATTAAAATTACTACAAGAAAAAAATTGGGACGAAAAAGAAAGAGAAATGGTAAAAAGTCTTGCTGAAAATATAAAATATTATAAAAAGATAATTCCTAATGCATTAAAAAAGGATATTTGCGAAGCAATAAATATGTGTAATGACTTGAAAATAGAATTAGATACTTATAGAGAATTTTGTAAAAAGAACGACTATATTTATTCTGAAAAAGAGATAATGTGTATTAAAAAAGAAGAAGAACCTCTAGAAGAGTCTTGTCAAATTAATGAGGATTCTTGCAGTTAAATAGTAAATGTAAATAGTAAATGTAAATAGTAAATGTAAATGTAAATGTAAATGTTAACGTAAATATTAACGTAAATGTCTTTAATGGAATAATGAAAAAATAAACATTTTATTATTTCTTATAGTATTTTTATTGAATTTCAAACGTGATATCGCGTTTTCTTTTTTCTTTACTTATTATATAAATGGCAAGTGTCTATACAAATTTATATTATAATCAACCTATAGTTATATTAGATTCTACAACTGCAACTCCAACAAGTGGATCCTTAGTTTTATACGGAGGATTTTCTGCTAGAGGTGCATCAATCTTATCTGGTATAACATCTATAATAAATTCAACAGAAAGTAACAATACTAGTTCTGGATCTTTAATTGTATCTGGTGGTGTTGGTATACAAAAAAATCTTAACGTAAATGGAAATACAAATATTACTGGTTCTATTACGGCAGCTTCTATAAAAACAACTCTTGTCAATAGTACAAATGGTTTATTTACAAATTTTACAACATCTAATTTTCAAGCTGATTATGTTAAATCAGTTGCTATATCATCTGGTTCTATTATTGCTACACAAGGTACCTTTTCAACAGTATCGAGTTCTTTTCTTTCAGTAAATACAATGTCTGCTGGTAGTATATTTTTATCTGGAGATTTAGCTGTAGCTGGTACTATTACAAGTGTAAATATTACAAGTACAAATATCATTGAGACAAATGTTACAGCTGGTTTTGTTTATGTTACTGATGCATTTTCAGCTATAGGAAATTCAAATACTATTGGATCTATTTATACTACAGGAGGTAATATTGGTATCAATAACACTCAACCAACTAGTTTATTAGATGTAAATGGTACGGCAAACTTTACAGATGTTTTAACTGCAAATAAAGGTATTACAACAGGAACTCTTCATGTTACAGGAGCTTCTTTACTTTCCGGAAACGTAACAATTGGTTCAAACTTGACTATTAATGGACCTTCTATGAAAATTCCAGTCGGAAATATTGCAACTCGTCCTGCAGTTCCTGAAGCTGGACATGTTAGATATAATACTGAAACTAGTCAATTTGAAGGATATGGACCTGGAAGTGCATGGGGATCTCTTGGAGGTGTAGTTGATATTGCTCAAAGTACTAAAATTCTAGCATCAGCAACTCCAAGTACAACCGATGGTAATTTATACTTTTATACAGTTGGTTCTGAAAGAATGCGTGTAAATAGTGTAGGTAATATCGGTATCGGAACTTCTTCGCCAAATTATCTTTTAGATATTGCTGGTACATTAGGAGCAAGTATCGGTATTACTACTGGATCTCTTAATGTTACTGGTGCTTCTACATTACGTGGAAATCTTACAGTAGATGGTCCAGGTTTACGTGTACCAACTGGAAATATCGCAACCCGTCCTGCAGTTCCTGAAGCTGGACATGTTAGATATAATACCGAAACCAGTCAATTTGAAGGATATGGACCTGGAAGTGCTTGGGGATCCCTTGGTGGAGTAGTTGATATTGCTCAAACTACTAAAATTCTAGCATCAGAAAGTCCAAGTACAACTGATGGTAATTTATACTTTTATACAGTTGGATCTGAAAGAATGCGTGTAAATAGCGCAGGTAATATTGGTATTGGAACTTCTTCGCCATCATTTAAATTAGATATTAATGGTACTTTTGGTGCTTCTACAAGTGTTTCTACAGGTAATCTATATGCCTCAAATTCACTATTTTCAAATACTATTGATATGACTCCAAGTTTAGGTGATATTATTAAAGAAATATCATTTTCTGCTCAAAATAATCAACTTAGTCTAGCAAATATAACAAATTTAGCATTTCCTAATAATACAGTTAGATCATTTTCAGCAATCATTTCAGTTTGTATTGTTAGAAGTGCTGGTTCAAATTTATATGCTAATTTTGATATTCGTGGTATTCAAAAAGATATTGGTGATTGGATGATCAATACTAATTTTATTGGAGATAATACTGGTATTATATTTAGTATATCAAACGTAAATAGTAAAGGTCAAATACAATATATTTCAGAAGATTTATCTAACTGGGTTTCAACGACATTTAAATTTAAAGCCTCAACGACTACTATATAAAATTTATTTTCCTCTTTTTTATTAAACTTTTTTTAAAAGGTTAATATAATTTACATGTTAGAATACATTCTTTATAAACTAAATACAACTGTAAATACAACTATAAATTATATAGTAACTTTATTTTCAGAAAATACACCAAAAGATAATGGTTATACAATTATATCTAAAACAGGTACAAAATACATAACCTATGAAGAATTACGGGGAGATAGTGTTTCTAATTAAATAATTGAATAAATAAAATAATGTAACTTGGTATAATGAATTGGATTTTTTTATTATATATTAAAAAAATAGATAAAAATAAAGCGTTATTTAAAATACTTTTTACAGACATAACATTATCGTCTATATTTGAAAAGATTGAAGAAATTATTGATATTTCTTCGTATAATATTGAATTAGAAAACAAAATTACAACCATTTTTAATAATAAAGTTGCATTAAAAGAAAAAATATATGTTGTATATAATGATAAAGAAGAATTGGATTTTTTAAAAACACATATGCCTATTGTGTCAAGTAGAATCAATGACGAATTAAATCTAAAAAGTTTCTTTATAATAAGTTCAAATATTATAGAAAAAAATTTTGAAAATCTTTTAAAACACTGGTAATTTTTTATTGTTTTTTATTTTTATTATGTAATTCGTATTCTAATATGTTTTTTTGAATATTTTCATATAATTTTACACTTTCATTTTTTAAATTTGGTATCATTTTACCATATTCCTGTCCTATATAAACACCTAATAAAAAAGCTAAAAGAGATCTCATTTTTATATATTATACTTATTTTTTTAAATATATTTATAAAAATAAACTTTTATCAAAAAAATACAAAACTTTAAAAACCTATAATGCAAAAAAGCCCAAAAATCTACAATATAATATTGCAAATTTTTGGGCTTTTAAGCTTTTTTTTTATTTTTTTAAAGTTTTGTATTTTTTAAAGTTTTGTATTTTTTAAAGTTTTGTATTTTTTTGATAAAACTTTTTTTTTAAAAAAGTTTATTTTTATGTTTGGAAATATTCATAGTTTTTTTCAATATATTCTAAAATTAATAATAGATCATTATCTAAATCAATACCTTCATCAGTTTCACAATTATCACATACACTACCATCTCCATAAGCTATACAATTTAAACACGTATTGTAATATTTACTACAATCATAACATAATCCTTCTTCTGTATCAATACACAAGTAACAATAGCGAAATTTCATTTTAACAATTTAACAGTTATATACAATTTTTATACATTTCTATTTTAAATTCAATTTTTAGTTGCTAATTTATTCTAAAAAATATCTATTAATAGACCATACTTTACAATTATATGATTTAGAAACTTTTTCAAAGCATTCAT